>Ga0190311_1000003_pt1 | contig 120583 bp, 126 predicted proteins | sample 48700789_MG_FD_165037 | JGI IMG/M metagenome (GOLD analysis project Ga0190311, IMG submission 165037) | Hydrothermal vent sediment bacterial communities from Southern Trench, Guaymas Basin, Mexico - 4870-07-8-9_MG | ecosystem: Environmental > Aquatic > Marine > Hydrothermal vents > Sediment ...
ATAGTTAGAGACGCTGTACTAAACTATATAAAGTTGCACCATCCTGACGCTACTAAAAGAATGCCAGAGAAATTTAAATGGAAGTATGAAAAGAAGATAGTAGAAGGAGAAACTCTACACTTATTCACTCACACGGATAAAGGTATTTGGACCGTCAGTATACGAAGATTACCAGAATACGATTTCAGTGTTAGGGTCGAGTATAGACCTAGTGGAGAAGTCACGATTCCAGAGAGGATTCTGTGGGTAGGAATTTTCGATAATCTAGGCGTAGTAGTGGAGTTAGAGTACCACCACATATATTAGAAATAAATCATTTCGTTCTCTTATAATCAGCAAACTCTTATAGCTTATATTAGCATGCTCATTGAATAGTGGAAGGTTGGTGAGGGAGATTTTTATAGCTTTTAGACGAAAGAAGAACGGTGTATCGGAAAATGGAGGAGAATAAAGTAATAGTCTGTCCTATATGTTTTGGATCGAGAATTGACCTCTTTCTTGGTGGTTATGCTGGTAAGATTTATCGCTGTCTCGACTGTGGCTATGTAGGGCCAATAGTTCTAGAGATGGAGTTAGAAGAATACATGAAGTTACTAGAGAGAAAGAGACTTGAAGACGAAGGGCTTGAGAAGTGATCACTCTAACTTTATGATTTCGTGATCTACGAAAACCCGATGTCAATAGGATGGAATTTAATGAAGACCCTCGCACTACTGTAGGAGACCCTTTAATACTCTTTTATCCCTACACTTGTCTATAAAATATAGGATAACAGAACAATCAAGTGAGCTCTTAACCGAACACTCGGGGATTCGCATCCCTCTGGCCCGCCTCTCTATTCGTAGGCTTTACTTTACCTTCCATCCACAGATATCATTTGCACAGATTATTCCAGAGATAGTCACGGCCTCTATACCACCTCCTGGAAATGTCGATGCACTGGCCAAGTATAATCCCTTTATGGGAGTCTTAAAATACGGCCTCTTGGTATGGATTGATTGATCAAATGAGTAAATAGCTCCCTCGGGCATGGAGGTGTATCTTTCATAGGTTTTCGGAGTAGCTGCATCCATTACGACGATATGCTTGCTCAGCTCCGGGATTATCTTTTCAGCCTTCTTAATGAGCTTCTCCGCGAGTGCCTTCTTTAATTTAAGGTACTCCTTCGTCCTCCTCTCTGGAAAATCATGATAATTAGCCTCCGTTAAGATCATTACGCTGGCCTTACCCTCTGGAGCAAGGCTCGAATCAGCATTAGAGTTTATGACTAGATAGTATCCCTCATCGAGGTTAACTATTATCGATGGATAATCTCTTAGATTCATATCAAGTCCTAAGAAGACTGCGAAGCACGAGGGAGACATTCTCAATCCTCTGATATATTCAATGAACTCTTTATCGAGAAATCCTTCATTAACTAGTTCTAGAAATGTCGTCCTGGCGTTTGCATTAGCTACGATAATCGGGGCCTTAAACTCCCTTTTTCCAGCCCTCACACCTTTAACTCTTCCATTCTCCACCAGTATCTCATCGACTCTACATCTAAGCATGACTTTTCCACCATGATCCTCAATGAACTTCCTTAAGGTCTCGGCGAAGTTCTGTGCTCCTCTCCTCGGAAAATATCCTCCATGAATATAGTATGAGACTACGGCTGTTAGGGCGCTACTTGCTCGAATCTCACTGGGTTTCGCACCGATATATCCTATCAGAGCACATAGGAGGGCTTTCAGGTCCTCGTCTTTAAAGTATTCATCGAGCTTCTCCCTAAATGTCTTATTCATCCAATCACAGAAATGAGGATGCTCTTTAGGGTAGTTTAGAAGTTTCTTCGATCCAAATACCTTCACAATAAGTTCTGCTGGCAATGGAACTCCGTAAATATCCGCCTCCATATAGCATTCATCGTACGCCATCTTTGCTTCCTCAAAGAATCTTCGAATATTCTCTCCCTCAGCTGGAAACATCTCTGATAATCTCTCGATGAATTCGTCGAGATTCTCTGCCTCGATAGCTTTTCCTTGAAAAATATACCTCAACCTATTCTTCACGAAGAACTCTTCGGATTTGAGTCCTAGCTCTCTTAGGAGATAAGTTATCGGCCCCTTCTCCCATAAACCACTTACATCCGATACGCCTACGTTAAAGGTAAAACCATCCCTATTGAACGATGAACAATATCCTCCTACTCGATAGTGTTGTTCTAGGATAAGGATTTTATAGCCTCTCTTTGACAGGAGCGCTCCACATGTTAAGCCCCCGATTCCGGATCCCACAATTATCACGTCATATTCATCTTCAGCTTTTGGCTTTTTCGGATCGACCTCAACTCTCCAATCGTATTTCCTGAAATCTCTCGTTAGGAAATATGCTGATAGCTTCTCCGGCAGGAATATTGAGAGAATCACTCCGATGGCAATCAGGATGTTTGAGGTTACTCTTGTATATGAATTACTGAGTATTATTGATATTATCGAGTTTAAGAGAAAGATTATCGACCATATCCCTGATATCGCATTGTTAACTAGGAGAAATGTCCTCTCCCTCCGGTAAATCTCGGGATAATCCCTCTTAGAGACTTGGAAGGTAAAGGGCTTCCTTATGGCGATCGAGATCAATGCCATTATGGATAATGCCAAGTATCCTAGGAAGTATGGCCTCTCGACGAATATATCAAGATTAAATATGTATGTGCCCATGGATGCCACTGTGAAATATATCAGCGATGTAAGGTCCATTGGATTAAATTCTCGTAAGCGTACTTGATTCATAATAAGTATTGTAGTGATTACAAGTGAGATGAGGACTCCGACCCTTAGGTTAAGGCCACACAGAATCCAATAGAGGATCCATGGAATGAAGGAAATCAGGATAAAGATCATTCCAGGAACTTTACTCATAGTCATCTGTATCAGCCTTATCCAGTCTAACTTAGATGATGATTTAAAGCTTTAGGTTTCTCCACTAAGGATGATTGGACTGTTTAAAAATTTGCTATCTTTAGGATTCCATGGAAAAGAGTTCTACACTTAATCTTTGATGAGCTCATTAACTAATCTTAGGGCGTAGCTTAATAGGGCGCCCCTCAGTTTAAGAGGAATCCTTGTGAAATGTACTTCTAAGTTAAAAGCTCCTCTATACTCTATCTCTTTAAGTCCTCTTACTACAGCATTCCAGTCTATTTTACCCATGAAGGGTAGTAGGTGCTGTTCTCTAAATCCATCATTGTCCGATATATGAGTCGCCACTAGATAGTGACCTATGATCTTTATAGCCTGATATTGATCGAAACCCTGTATACTTGGAATGATGTGATTTGTATCTAGACATATGCCTATTCTCTTAGAGTCAATGCTCTTGACAAGCCAGAGTAGTTCATAAGGATCTGCACCGAATATCCTCTCTCCTGGTATAGAGTCGTGAAGTACCGGGGGTAGGTTCTCTATGGCTATTCCCACTCCTGTTACCTCGGCAACCTCTAGTAGCTCTAGAAAACCTTCGAGATTACTTCTCTTAACATCGTTTAAGGCCTCCAGGGTCCTATATCCGGCTTTTCTATTACTGGGATGGAGTACTACCCATTTAGCTCCTAATTCTCCAGCCCAGATAATGGACTCCTTAGCCTGTCTCATGAACTTACTTCTCTCCTCTTCTGATCTTCTAGCCATTCCAGGATTACGTCCATGTACTTGGATTATGGAGATACCTAGCTCCTCACATAGTTTTGCTATTCTACTCGCTTTACCTTCATCAAACTTAGGGGAGCCAAGATTTATCTCTACACACCTCCAACCTATCTCTGCTAACCTCTTGATTTCCTCCTCTAACTCCAGTTCTGGGAAAACACCAGTTGAGATCGAGGGGATCATTTCATAAGATGATTCGCTGGGTATTTTAAGGGATCTATTGGTGCTATCTGGCATTTCCTATTCCTTCTTATCAAAAGCCTCTATTATTTATCATTTTCCTTCAAGTAGTTCTCTAGATTAGATTGATCTTCTCTTAAGTCATATCTCCACATGTACAGAAGATCTCGTGTATAACATCGTATACTGTTTCAAGTCCTTCTGATCTCTTAGCTGAGATTACTACGGGCCTACAGACAGTCTCAGTAGCTCTGATAAGGTCTATTAAAGTCTCAGATATTTGTGCTAATAGTCCCTCATCTGCCTCCTCCACAGCTCTTTCGAGTCTCTCTAGACCGCCTAATATTAGTTCATAGCTCTCTTTGTTCAGGAGATCAGCTTTGTTGATTACTAGTACTCCAGGTATTCCTAGTCTCAGTTGTACTATCACTAGTAGTAGTCTTGCTGTAACTATATCTGATACGCTTGTAGATAATGATGCGTCCATTAGCAGTAGGCCTAAAAGCTTCACATATTTATGTAATTTATTAATTATAGCGGGTCCAGCTCTAGTGAATATGAAAAGCTCCATCTGTCCTGGAGTATCCACAAGTATGTAATCCATCTCTAAGTTCATTATGCTCTTAACTATATCATCACATTTTGTCGCTATTATATCCATGGCTCTTATGAAAGCTCCATTCGGTCCTAGCTTCTCCGAATCCATTATATCTATGACCTTTACTATATCTCTTACATCTAGAGAAGGGTTGTATGGTAGGTATCGTACTCCTGGATCTAAGTTTATAATTCCTACATCCATACCTACATTCTCCTCTATCCATTTCTTTAGATTAGCTACTAATGTGGTCTTTCCACACCCTGCTGGTCCTAGTACTATAATCCCTGTCTTCATACTAATCCAAAGTGTTCTACTCCATCTTAAATTTCTGTCCTTATAACTTGGAAGAGAGCTATAGTATCTATGGATATGAATTTGTAGTGTACACATTTACATAAAAATTATTAAGACAAGTTCACCATTGGAGTGGGTGTACCCTTGGAGGCTAGAATAGTCAACTTTGAACTGGGAGGTAAGCGTCAATATCCAGACAGGGTTATCATAGAGATAGAAGGTGTCAAATCCCTAGCCGAGGCTATGAAGTTCATAAATAAAAAGGTAATATGGATTACGCCCACTGGAAAGAAGATAATCGGTAAGATAAGAAAGCCCCATGGAAGAAAGGGAAGACTTCTAGCAGTCTTTAGAAAAGGACTACCAGGTCAAGCTTTAGGTACCAGAGTTATCATAACAGGGTAGTAGCCTGAAATTTAACTCCACTCTCACAGTTATTTTAATAACCCTCTCAAGCAATATCTATTCGGGTGTCTAGGTTGTACTATGAAGACCTTGTTAGAATGTTAGAGAAGATAGAGGCTACTTCTAGTAGACTCGAGATGACAGCGCTTCTAGTGGATCTATTTAAGAAGACTCCTGTAGAATTGATAGACAAAGTTATCTATCTCATTCAGGGTAAGTTGGCACCAGACTGGGTAGGTATAGAACTTGGAATAGCAGAGAAATTAGCCATGCGTAGTATTGCACAGGTTTCTGGAAGATCTATCTCTGAGATAGAGAAATTATACAAGACCCTCGGAGACCTAGGGCTTGTGGCTGAGGAGATACTAAGTAAATACAAAGCAGTAAGTATACTCGATTTCTTTGGCACTTCTCCGACTGAAAAGGAGAAACTGACCATAGACAAGGTATATAATACCCTTATGAAGATAGCTAAAGCCTCGGGACCGGGCTCTCAGGATACTAAGATTTCACTACTAGCATCAATTCTCAGAAATTCGTCTCCTAAGGAGGCTAAGTATATAATGAGAACTATCACTGGTAAGCTGAGGCTTGGAATAGCCGATATGACAATATTAGATGCTCTTACTATTACCTTTACAGGCTCTAAAGCGCATAGGAGTGTTGTAGAGAGAGCCTATAACACTTATCCTGACTTAGGCTATATAGCTAAACTAATGGCTAAAGAGGGATTAGAAGGTGTGAAGAAGGTGAGAATTACTATAGGAATTCCCATACTACCGATGCTAGCAGAGAGATTGACATCTCCGACAGAAATACTAGAAAAATTAGGTGGTAGTTGTCTGGCCGAATATAAGTATGATGGGGAAAGAATGCAGATACACAAGATGGGGGATAAGATCACTATATTCAGTAGGAGGCTAGAGAACATAACACATCACTATCCAGATGTAATTGAACTCGTCAGGGAGGGAGTGAAGTGCAGAGAGGCTATAGTTGAGGGAGAGGGAGTTGCTATAAATCCCATTAGTGGTGAAATGCTACCATTCCAGGAACTAATGCATAGGAGGAGAAAATATGATATAGAAAAAATGGTGGAAAAGTACCCAGTCTGCCTATACCTATTTGATTGCCTATACGTTGATGGTGAAGAACTTATAGATAGACCATTAATTGAGAGGAGAAAAAAGCTTGAGGAGATCGTGGAGATCTCTGATAGGTTAAGAATAGCTACAGGGGATATTGTAAGTGATGCGAAGACTCTAGAGGCATTCTTTGAGAGAGCTGTAAGTGAGGGATGCGAGGGGATAATGTGTAAGTCGATAAAGGACGATTCTATCTACCAGATGGGAGCTAGAGGATGGCTCTGGATAAAGTTCAAGCGCGACTATAGGTATGAGATGAGCGATACTGTGGATCTCGTCGTAGTTGGCGCCTTCTATGGTACTGGGAGACGTGCTGGTACTTATGGTGCACTACTCGTAGCCGCCTATGATCCTGATGAAGATATGTTTAGAACCGTATGCAAAGTGGGTAGTGGATTTACAGATGAGGATCTAGCTAAACTCCCGGAAATGCTAAAGCCCTATGAAATCCCTCATAGACATCCGAGAGTAGACTCTAAAATGGAGGCGGACGTCTGGTTTACTCCATCTCTCGTGATAGAGGTTATAGGTGCAGAAATTACACTAAGTCCATTACATACCTGTGCCTGGAATGTCATTAGGGAGAATGCTGGTCTAGCCATAAGATTTCCAAGATTTACAGGAAGGTATAGATTTGATAAGAGTCCAGAGCAGGCTACTACTATTAAAGAGATAATTGAAATGTACAAGTTACAGAAGAAGACACCCACTAAGTAGTATACTAGAATGTCGATTAGCATCATTAGCTGGACCTTTCCCTATCTAGCATTCTCTCCAAAGTCCATCGGAAGGCTCCTCTTATATCTCTTATTCTCCTCTCATCTCTACAGTTTCTCACGAGAACTTTTGTCAGAAATCCTTCTTCCTCGATAATCTCATACTCTAGGACTGCCTCTGGATTTAATACTCCCTCCCTTACTTTCTTTAGGTCTTCCTCTTTCATCTTGTCCAGTAGTCTCTTTATGAAGAAACTCTCAAAGGGTGGTGTGGACGTCCTCACTTTGACTGTGGGTACGAGTTCGAGTAGGTCTTCGTATATTATGACTTTCCCTATAGTCTCCTTATTTCTTCTAGATACCACTTTTACTTCCTTTATAGGAGCCCTCTTTTTCTCTACAACCTCAGGCTTTACTAGTTCTGAAGCCGGTTTAAAACTGATTGATCCAAGTATCGAGTCTATCACTTCCAGAAGTTCTCTTATGAGAGAGATTTCTTCCTCAAGCTCTTCTAGTCTTCTTTCAAGTTTCGTCTTAATATCGGCCAATTTCCTAACTCTATCTTCCTCCATTACTACCACTGATTACTGTCTCTTCTCCCTATTAAATATACGCACAATACCGCTTCAATCTCTAATTTACACTTTCGTGTGGTTACAATGGTAATTCATAAATGTTTTACGATGATTATTAAAGGATGATCCTATGATTGCCTCTGTGGGCAACATTAATTTGGACATGTTCTTTAAAGTACCTAAGCTACCCGAAAGAGGGACTGCTATAGAGACTCGAGAGCATTATACAAGCGGAGGAGGAGCGGCAGCAAATCTAGCAGTTGCTGTAGCTAGATTAGGAGTTAAAGCTAGGTTCATAGGATGTGTAGGTAACGATGAAGTGGGAAGGAGACTAGTGAGGGAGCTCTATGAGGAAGGAGTTGATACTTCATTTATAAATGAGGTTGATGAGAAAAGCGGTACGGTCGTAATATTGATCGATGAAGAAGGGGAAAGAACAATGATAGCCTATAGAGGAGCGAACAGGAGGCTAAGCTCTGAAATCATAACCTATAGCTCGCTGAAGGGAGTGGAGATATTACACATAGCTAGTCTTAAAGGGGATTTAATGGTAGAGATAGCTGAAAAGGCTAGATCATTAATTAGAGAGATAAAAATCTCCTACGATCCTGGAAGTACTATTCTGTATGCTACTAGAGACATCGTAGAGATGATAGGGGCAGTAGACATCCTGCTTCTAAATGAGATAGAGTATTCCAACTTATTGAGGTACTGTGGGGATGCATTAGAGATCTTCAAAGGCAATTTAGAATATGTGGTAGTCAAGAGGGGGAAACTAGGTGCAATGCTTATCAAGAGAAATGGTAAGCACTACTACGCTAAGGCCTTTGATGTTAGAGTAGTCGATACTACAGGTGCTGGTGATGCATTTAATGCGGCTCTCTTGGTAGGAATCTCTCTTAATTTATCACCACAAGAAGCTCTCGTATTCGCTAATGCTACTGCTGGTCTTAAGGTCATGAGAAGAGGAGCTAGAGCCTCTCCTGCACTCTCAGAGGTTACAGAGTTTCTCATGAGGAGAGGATATCAGGATTTAGCTTATACTCTCTTAAGTAAGAAAAAGAATTTTAAAGAGGGGTTGTCTCAAAATATAGGAGAAGAGGTAAAGAATTGTGGGTACTAAATGTAATGTCTTCTGCCCTAAATTTAGATGTCTAAAAAAAGCGTTAAAGATCAGATATAGTGGAGGAAAACCTCTGGCATGGTGTACGTGGGTTAATGATCCATGTAAAGGATATAAGTGCACCTACGCCTTCTGCACATCACATGCAATGTTACCCGATGGTACTTGTACCCTACTATCCCCAAGGAGTAATATCAAGAAGAAGAGTCTAGAAGAGGAGATGCTGGAGGAAGAGAGGAAGTTTGCTAGTATAGAGAGAAAACTGAGGAAAGTGGGAAGAAGAGATTTAATCGACATAAGCTGACATGGTGATATAGTACTTTGAATTATAGGGAATACTCCTTAGCAAAGAGACGCCTTATTCTGGAGCTGAAGAAATCCCTACCACTGGAATCTATAGAGAGAGCACTAAGAGACTCCCATGCTAAAAGACGTCCTAGACCATGTGGAATAACTGTACATACAGCTGTTGGCTGTATATTTAACTGTGCCTACTGTTACATAGGTAGTATGGGATTTCCTACGGATAGTATACAGCCCTATGCTCTAACAGGTCTGGAACTCGTTTACGCACTTTTAAACAATGAGTACTTCGTACCGGGTCTGGAAGGTACCTACATAGCCATAGGAAGTGTTACCGAACCCCTAGCTACACGATCGGTCACCAACAAAACATTTGAATATATGAGCTCTATTCTGAGATTCCTTAAGAATCCTCTTCAAATATCTACTAAGCAATTTATAGGTGAGAGGCTGGTCGAGAGATTTAAGGCTTTATCACGAACCGCCCCTATAAGTATACTCATTACCATAGTTACTCTAAGTAAACATAAGCTCCTAGAACCCAAAGCTCCTTCTCCTGAGTTAAGACTTGAATCCATTAGAAACCTGAGTATGAATAATATTAAGCCTACACTATTTCTACGCCCTATAATGCCTGGAATAAATGATGAAGAGGCATACGATATTATGCTAGAGGCTAAGAGGAAAGGGGCTACTTCTGTCGTAATAGGAGGGTTTAGAGTTACCCGAAAAATACTTCATAAATTAGAAAGCTTAGGATTCAATACAAAAGAGATTATGAGGAGATTAAAGGGGAGAAGAGTTCTCGAGTACAAGCAGGTGAGTGTTCCATATAGCGATATCAAGTCCTCTCTTATTGCTTATGCGAGAGAGATAGGAATGATCCCTCTTCCATCTGCCTGTTGTGCTAATACCTACAATATCTTCCTCTCAAAAGGAGTCAGAATTCCATGTTATGGTCTATGTTATACAAATCTATGTCTATCATGTCCAGTTAACTGTATTGAAAACCTACCTCCAGTTCATGAAGAAGATATTAAGTACGCAATAGCGAAAGTAGTAGATTCTAAGTTAGAAGTATACCATGACAAGGGTACACTAGTAATTTTAACACAGTCTAAAAGAGATAGGAATAGAATACTCTCTAGACGTAGTATATTAAAAGTCCTTCAAACTATATATAGAAGAAGGATAATAGTTAGGAGTAAGGGGTCTTAGAGCTCAAGCTCTAGATAGTCCTCTTTTCTACGTAGTCCCTCTACAATAGTTTTAAAGGCTTCCCCTTTAATTTCTACATCACTTCTCTTTAAGTACTCCTTTACTCTTATAGTATGAGTAAAATTACTTCTCATTTCCGAGACTTTATCACTTATATCCTCTTTTCTCCGTAGTACTCTCTTCAAGATCCTCAGTATCATCTCGAAATCTAATGGATTAGTACTAATATAATTATCATTGCAAATAGGGTTTGGCCTAAGAGATTGCTTCTAGTCCAATATTCTCTATCAGTTTATTGATCTCTTCCAGACTTTTACAGAAGACTCCTATGTTCCCTATCTTCACCTTTTTGAGCCCCTCACTTTTTAAGACTCTGTATGCCTTCACCATATCATTCAATGTGGGTGGTGGTTCACTAAGCTTATACTCAGGAAAGTACGCTAGTAATGTCGTAGGCACATAGGGATCTACCTCTACTAGAAGTTCAGCAAATTGCTTTAACTGATCCAGTTCTACCCAGTGTGGTATGTAGAGGAGAACCACCTCAAATATTATCCCTAGATCCTTCATTCTGGCTGGTAGGGATAAAATTACATCATTTGATGTTCCACATAGCTCTCTGTAGACTTTTCCATTGTATGCCTTCATATCTAACCATACAGAGTCTAGTCCAGCACTGATGAGTTCAATGAGATTTTTCTGAGTTAGACCATAACCGTTAGTCTCTATGTGAATCCAAAGTTCATCTCCAAATTCACGCTTTATCATTTTAAAGGTCTTCGTATAGAACTCTGTTCTACAGTAGAGGTCTCCGCCTGTGAAAGATATGATATTCCTAGCTGGCCCGTAGCCCTGTGGTGATAATACTACTTGACTTGGTTTAAGCACTTTCGGACATAGATGTCCTCTAATACCATACTCAATACAGTAACCACAGTGCTTACATAGATCTGATGCATGCCACATAGTAGCCCTCTCTCTGGGCTCTTTTACTGTCACCATTTCTAAGTACACTCTAGCTACTTCGACTATATCCTCAGCTGACATCCACGTTCCAATACCATGTTGAGAGAAGTAGTGACTATGACAGAAGAGACACCTATGATTACAGGCGGACTGATATATGGATAGATAGTCCTCTGGTCTGCTCAGTACATAGTCGTAGATCAACCTATACCACTTACCATTCTCGTACTTTATTCCAATCTCACAGGGAGAGGCTATCGTACCATTAATTGAGACTATACGATTACCACAGGCCGACAGCCCTTGCTCTACTAATCTACATTTCACATGCTATATCTTCCTGGCATTACTATTATAAATTTAGAATACTGAAATCGACTCTTGATTAACGCTAGACATGTTAAGTATAAAAATGGCACTCCCTCTATATAATCGATGATTGGGTTCACAATACATAATCCAAGAAAGGTGATATTTAGAAAGGGTTCACTAAATACTGTAGGTGAGGAGGCCTCTAAGTTAGGTAAGAAAGCACTAATTGTCTGTGGGAGACATTTTGCTAGAAGGTATGGATTTCTCGATAGGTTAGTAGAGCTCCTGAAGGCCGAAGGATTAGAGGTCTACGTCTTTGATAAGGTAGAACCTAATCCCTCCCTCGAAACTGTAGAGTCTGGAGGTAGGTTAGCCCGCAGTAGTAATATTGATGTCATAGTAGCTTTTGGTGGTGGTAGCGCTATAGATGCTGCTAAGGGGATCTCACTGTTGAACGTTAAAGGAGGAGGCATAAGGGATTATCTCTACCCTTACATAGTAGAGGAGGATACTACTCCGCTTATAGCTATCCCAACCACTTGTGGAACTGGTAGTGAGGTCACTAAGTATGCCGTGCTCACAGATTTACAACAAAGGAGAAAATGTGTTCTAGTAGGTCCAGGAATAGTTCCAGAAATTTCAATACTAGACCCTGAAGTACTGAGCTCACTACCACCTAATCTAACTGCTTATACATCCTTCGATGCACTCTCCCACGCGATAGAGGCCTACTTATCCAAGTTAAATACACCAATATCCGATGTGTTCTCATTAGAGAGCATTAAGATAATAGTTAATCACATGGTAGAAGGTTATAAGGGTTCATTCGAGGATAGGACCTGGTTATTCTATGCTAGCTACCTAGCGGGTCTGGCTATAAATATTGCTGGAACAATAATGGTACACGGTCTTGGCTATTATCTCACGACCCATCATGACGTACATCATGGTCTAGCCAATGCTATGATACTCCCATATGCTATAGAATTTAATGCTCCCGTAGTGGGAGAGAGGATAGTAAAACTAGCAGAGACCCTTGGAATTAGTAGTGGAGACCCCTCTAAAGACGCCAAGAGAATAATAAGTACAATATTAAAGTTAAGGAGTTCTGTAGGAATTCCCTCAAGACTAGTTGATCTCGGTGTTCGGGAGGAGGAACTCGATACTATGGTCTCCATAGCGATTAAGTACGAAAGAAATCTTAAGAATAATCCACGTAAGATAGGCGCGTCCGATGTACGTGATATCTATAAGAAGGCCTTAAAAGGCATAATATAAGTCCACAAGAACTCTCAGGGTCTCTTCCGAGAGACTAGAGTGAAAGTATTAACCTTTTCTTATTCTAAAAGGATTTAAACATATCCACTTATCCGTACATGGTGTCTCACTTGCCTACAGCTGAAGTAATAACTATAGGTAATGAGCTACTTATAGGAAAAATCGTTAACACTAACTCTACATGGTTATGTAAAAGGCTCACATTCCTAGGTTTCGAAGTTAGGCGTGTAGTAGTCCTCCCTGATGATGAGGAGGAGATAGCTCAAGGCGTAAAAGAGGCTGCAAAGAGAGGAGCTGATGTATTACTTATGACTGGTGGTCTGGGACCTACTTTTGATGATAAGACTAGTCGAGCACTATCCATTGCCCTTAAGAGGAAATGGATTATTAATCCGAAAGCTCTAGAGATGATTAAGAAAAAATATAGTGAAAGAGGACTTGAAGTCACGGAACATAGACTAAAAATGGCTAAAATGCCCGAGGGAGCTGAGGCCATTCCTAATCCAATAGGTACCGCTCCTGGAATACTGGTTAAGCTGGGTAAGATGCTAATAATAGCACTTCCAGGAGTCCCAGAAGAGATGAAGGCTATGTTTGAACATCATGTAGAACCTCTGTTGAAAACGCTGATCTCAGAGAGGATCTTCCTAGATGCACAACTTAAATGCGTGGGCTTACCCGAATCTACTATAGCTCCTATTATAGAGAAGGTAATGGAATACTTTCCTTCGATCTATATAAAGAGTCATCCTCTAGGCTGTGAGTCTGGAAAACCTATTGTATTGATACATTTATACACCTCAGGTGAGAAAAGAGAGATCACCGAAAAAGTACTATTAGATGCTAAAGAAATGCTAAAGAGAGAATTAATAGAGCTGAAGGGTAAAGTAATGGAGATTTAACGATTTTAATTTTCTATTCGGCTTTCAACAGGCTCCTTACACCGAAGAGTAGTGACACCATACCTGTAAGAAGAGCTTCATAGGCTACAGTTATAGCCCTAGTGAGCATTGTAACTGAGACCGACACCTCCTTATCTATACCCAGTATTACAAAGGTAGTGATCATAGCAGTATCTAAAAGGCCTGCATTTACTGGTATTCCTAGAGGTATATTATCTATTACACCATAAAGTGGGTAGGCTAATGAGATTAGCCAGAAGCTAACGGGATGGGCTAACGCGATAAATACCATATATGGTACCAATACTCCAAACATCCACTGAGTAAGTAAGAGTATAAAGCCTAAGGCTATGGATAGCCGTTTCCTGTACAATAACTCTATCGAGTGTTTAAAAGAGTTCAGTCCATTCTCTACAGAGCTTATATAATGTTCTAACTTGAACTTTATTAGAAAGCTCTTGATAGCCTTTGAAGTTCTATTGAGAAGAAAGCCCAAGACTTTTTCGTTGAATAGTACTATGAATCCAACTAGTGCAAAGCACGTACAGATTATTACTACTGCTAGAGTTTGCCCATATATGTCAGAAGGTATCGTACCATACCTTGCTATCAGTACAGCGCCCAGTACTATGTAAAATACGAAGGCTACAGCACTTAGTAGTCTATGTATTATTACTGTCGGGACTAGTCTACCATAATCTATGTTACACTTCTTATTAACGTAGTATAATCGAATGACTTCACCGGTCATGAAAGCTGCTGGTACTACCATGTCCCCGAACCATCCTAGAATAACGGCGAGAAGTGCATCTTTTATTTTTATATTATTCGAAACTATCCTAACTAAGCTGAACCATGCAAGTGCATAGAATATTATAAAAAATGTATCGAATACTATAGCTAGGATTAGGGCCCTAGAGTCCGCTTGCTGTACTATACTGAATACTTCATAAATATCTACTCGAATCACTAGTAGGAATACTACATATACGAGTATCCCCAGGAGTAGGAGTGATATAGTGGATTTCTTCTTACGCTCAAAGTAATCCTTAATGGTACTCTTCTTCATAAGTAAATCCTCCACTCATAATAAGAGATGATATTCTCCAGACCGAAGTAGCGTACTCCTCTCTTCTCTCTTTCCGTGTTTCTATGGGTATTCTTACTATATTTTTTAAATGGTATTCTATGCTTTTACTGAAATCTCTATTCTTTAAAAAGTTTATATTTATATTCCCATTTTTGAAGTCCTTGTCCTCTACTATGGATAAAAGCAGAGGTATATTAGTGGGTACTCCCTCAATTATAAACTCATTTAGTGCCCTTCTTAGTTTTCTTATACATACCTCTCTATCTTCTGCCCACGCTATCAGTTTTACTAATAGAGGATCGTATTCCATGGGTACTTTATACCCTGAATACACTCCACTATCTACTCTTATCCCTTGGCCTCCCGGTTGTATGTATCTAGTGATGAGACCCGAGGAGGGGGCAAAGCCCTTTCTTGGATCCTCTGCCATAATTCTACACTCTATAGCATGACCTCTTAATACTATACTTGATGGATCAAAAGATATGCCCCTATCGAATGCTATGTTTATCTGTTCCCTAACTATATCTACTCCTGTGATCATCTCAGTCACAGGATGCTCTACTTGAATCCTTGAGTTAACTTCTATGAAGTAAAACTCCTCTTCATCAGGTAAATAGATAAACTCTACGGTACCTGCATTGATATAGTTAAGTTCATTTGCTATTCTTATAGCATACCCTATTACCTTCTCTCTCAATTCGGAATCTAGTGCCGGAGAGGGGGCTTCCTCTACAATCTTTTGAAATCTTCTCTGAATGGAGCATTCTCTTTCGTATAAATGAACCTGCTTGTTTCCAAGCCCCAGTATCTGGACCTCTATGTGCCTTGCTTTAGGGAAGTACTTTTCTAAGTACATTTCATTAGATCCAAAGGCATATTTAGCCAGTCTACTCATCCTATCGAAGTACGAGAGGAGATCATTTTCACTCCGATATACTCTCATACCTATACCTCCACCTCCAAGTATGGGTTTAACTATCACAGGATATCCTAATCTCTCTGCCTCTTCAAGTGCCTCTTCTTTAGTAGTTATAGGTTTCTCGCTACCTTTTACTATAGGAACCCCAGCCGAACTAGCTACTTTTCTAGCTTCTAGTTTATTTCCCACTAATTCGTGAACTCTAGATGGAGGACCGATGAATACGATACCCTCCTCCTCGCATCTCTTTACAAAGAGTGGATTCTGGGAGAGAAACCCGTACCCTGGATGAAGTGCGTCAACCTTACTCTGTTTAGCCACTGTGATTATTTTCTCGATATTAAGATAACTCTCTATGGGTTCTGCTTTTCCTATATAGTAAGCTTCATCGGCTAGGTATCTATGTAGGCTGTAGTAATCAGCTTGTGAATATATAGCGACTGTCTTTATACCCATTTCTTTAGCTGTTCTTATTATCCTCACTGCAATCTCTCCTCTATTAGCTACTAATATTTTGCTAAAGGTGTCCATGCCTATCTAGTTTTTAATAATAAGTAGTATTTTTAAGCTTGCGCCAATTGTTTACTATTCTTAATTAATATTCGCTAATCTTACTTCTCCTTCTTCTTTTTAATAAAGCTCTCTACTTTTTCTATTCTTCTGAGTAATTCTTCAACTTCAGGACATCTCTTTTCAGATCTTCTAGTTCTAGTAAGATGCCTATAGAAAAGAGGGCAAGCTATTCCAATTAGGAGAAGTAGTATTAGTAGGTTTAGATGAGCGGATGCTTTTTCTTCAGAAGATACTTCTGTGGTAGTGTGTTCTATGGTCTTGATCTCTGATACCAGCAGTGGAAGTTTAATACCAATGTTATACCTCACTGATATTTTCTTAGATACTTCTAGCTCCTCTACACTCGATGTAACATTAATACTATTCATGTATTCACGTATCTTACGTTCTGTTATATCCATAAGTAACGTATATTTTTCATATTGCTTCTCTATTTTGGCTAGTTCACGTTTTAGATCACTTAGACGTTCTCTCATCTTATCCATCTCCCTATCTATCATTATCACCATGTCACTTACTATGCCTTCCATAGCCTCCAGTGCGTTTAGAAGGCTCTTTGCCGCATTTTTGCTTGTGTATAGTAGATTTTTTACAGTATTAAGGTTAGATTCTATATATTCAGCTCCCCTTTCAAATGTCTGCTCCACATCGGATAGTATGCTTTGAAGCGATCTTGCCAGTTCTATAGCCTCTGATATTCCTCCTGAAGTAACATTGAGGTCAGAGGTAATATCTTCTATTAGTTCTAAAGTATCTATGAGGTCTTCAAGACGTCCTTCTATACTAGCTATCTGAGGTTCTACAACCTTGTAATAGTACTCAATTGATCTCTCAGTATCCTTAATTTTCTTCTCAAAATCCTCGATCATGTTCATGAAGTCATCTAATGCCTTCTCATACTCTCCTAGTGATTTACTAAGTCCTCTCTCTAGAGCCTCTAATCTACTCTTAATCTCTCTCATCTTTTCGTAGGCATTAGTCGTTTCATTTAACGTATTCTTCAGGTTTTCATACATCTTCTCTATTTCTGTAGCTTTAAGACGTGCTCGTATGCTCCAGGGATCGTCTACTAGATCTATTGAGATGGGTGGTAACCATAGACTTTGCCACGCTGATAGCTTCTTTATGAAGATCTCTTGTCTTATTTCTGCCTGATGCTGTAGTACTATCATCCAACTGTGAACTCTAAAATCACTTTGAAGATGTGTATAATTAGCCTCTGGTTTATCACTTATTGCCATACATAGATCTTTGGGATGCGATAGTGATATTGTTGCTATTAGTGGTAGTACCACCCGCTCTCCATAGGATGTAATAGTGTACTCCTCTCTAGCATTAACTAGTGATAGATGGAGGAGCACTACACCTTTAGCTTTTACCCCCGTTAATAAGTACTTATCCTTGTCTAAGCGCACTGTACTAGACCCTTTATAATGCATTTTTAATCCAATTTCAATAGGTATTGATGTGTTAGGTAAGTACTCTATAGAGACCCGCCAGTAACTCTTCTCCTTTATCACCGTATTCCAAATCAGTATAGTAATATCATCTCTTTCTATTATACTATGTGGCCGTTCACCTTCTACTATATTAATTGTACTTCCGTGAGGTCTCTCGAGTGTTATGATAGTTACACTTACTTCTCTGTTTAAATTATTCTTCACACTTATCTTGACATTACACTTGCACGATATAGTATTATTGAACATATCTATGGTATACTTAAAAACTGTGGATTTTGATACTTCAAGTTGGGTATTCTCTGAGCGAGTATACTCGGTATTCGTTAGCATGAGCAGAAGAATTAATGTCATCAGTAAGGGTTTAATATGTTTCAATATTCACCACCTTTTCTATCATTCTAATCCTTCTCTCTATCGATCGTACTCTTTCTAGGTACTCCTCCTTTCTAATCTTTCCATCTTTATACATTTTACTCAGGCTCTTCAGCTCTTCTCTGAGAAACCTCAACTGTAGTTCGAGCATTTCAATGTCGTCAAACGTCTCATCGACAGTAATACGTGGTACCTCTCCATGCTCATAGAGTGTACCATCCCTTATGTTTACAATTCTACTTCCTATGAGAGCTACGTCCGGGTTATGCGTTACTATTACAAAAGTAGTACCTAGGAATTTGTTTATGGACTTAATGAGCTTAAGTACTGTAGCTGCTGATACTACATCTATGTTCCCCGTTGGCTCGTCTGCTAGTACTATTGCTGGGTCGTTTGCCAGTGCTCTAGCTATCGCAACCCTCTGCTGCTGACCACCAGATAGTTGAATAGGTCTAGCGTTTAGTTTATCACTAAGCCCCACTATGTCTAGTAGTGTTTTTGCCCTATTCCTAGCTTCATTCTCGCTTAGATGACCAGATATTACTATGGGTAACATTACGTTTTCTAGTGAGGTAAGAGAGGAGAGGAGATTATATGCTTGGAATATAAAGCCTATCTTCCTAAGTCTAAATTTCACGAGATCTTTTTCACTTAGATCTGTTACATCAACTTCATCTATTATTACTCTACCACTTGTGGGCTTATCTAGAGTACCCATTATATTTAGGAGTGTACTCTTACCCGATCCAGAAGGGCCCATTATTATTAGTATTTCTCCTTCCTTAACCCTTAGATTTATTCCTTTAAGTGCGTGTACTTTTACTTCTCTACTGATTTCATATACTTTATGTACATCCTTAAGCTCTAGTACGTATCTACTCAAAGCGTAGCGCCTCTACAGGTCTTATCCTCAGAACATAGCTTATTGGATATAGAGCAGCTAATATCGAGACTGATACCGCTATGAGAACGCCCCATACATATACTTCAGGTACTATGGATATGGGTATATCGAAGGGAAGTCCTAATCTGATTATTATCCTCTTTAATATATACGCTCCCCAATACCCAGCAATACAGCCTAGCGCTCCTCCACTTAGGCCTATGATCAGTACCTCGCTTAGGAATATAACCATGACCTGCAATCCACCTGCTCCAATAGCCTTTAACACACCTATTTCATGAATTCTCTCTCGGATTGACATCATTACGGTATTCATAACTCCTAGAGCAGCCACCAGCAACCCTACTAGGGTTACTGCATAGATAGTCCCCCTTACTATATTTAGAACTCTCGAAACAGCTTCTACTACTTCTGTTTGTTTTATTAAATTAGCCTTTGGAAATAGCGTCTTTATATCTCTACTTACAGCTTCTAGCATATCATCTCTACTTACCTTTATAAATATATGATTAATGAAGCCTTCTCTTCCTAACATATCCTGTAATACTGGTAGCGGTACTATTGCTATAGTAAATCCCACTATTTTCGCTACAGAAGCTGTCCTTTTGACTATTCCTACGATTTTAAACTTCCTCTCTACGAATAAATTACCTACACTTATGCTTAGTATAACTTCTCCTCCTGGTTCATTAATCCCCATCCTGTGAGCAAGCTCTTCCTCTAATATAATCTCATAACTCTCCTCGCTTTTGAAGAAAGTACCTTTTAAAAGCTCTGCGGATAGCTTCTCTAGACCTTCTCTTTCTACTGCAAGAATACTTACACTATGAATTCCTAATTTTCCCGTAACTAGTATCGCGGGTACTATGTAATCTACATGCTTAAGCTCACTCTCTAGAATGCTTACTACTCTCTCAGGTATTACTATGCTTTCCTCACTGATTATTATATCGGCCCTGAGAAAGGCCTTAATTTCGGAGGCTATCTTCTCATGTACACCTATGCCTACAGTTCTGAGAGCTATTAGTGTAGCAACACTATAGGTTACAGCTAGTACCGTGAGTATGGTCCTAGTCTTCCTTATTTTAGCATTACGTATTGCTATCTTCATAGCGAATTTTATGAAGGTACTGTTCATAGTAATTTCCCTTGTTCAAGGTTCAGAAGCCTGGATCTCTTCATTAATCAGTGCTTTCAACCTTCATCACTAATCATTTTATCCATGAGAGAGCATAAAAATCTATCTAATTGATTCCACTCCTCTGTAGAGAGCATAGTCCCCTAACTCTTCCTCTATTCTGAGCAGTCTATTGTACTTAGCCGTTCTCTCTCCTCTAGCAGGTGCTCCAGTTTTTATCTGTCCACAGTTAAGTGCTACTGCTAGGTCAGAGATTGTGGTATCTTCAGTCTCTCCTGATCTATGGCTGACTATGACCTTAAGTCCTTTCTCCATAGCTAATCTCGCAGCTTCTAATGCTTCGCTTAGAGTGCCTATCTGGTTAACCTTAAGTAAAAGTGCTGTTGCAGCTCTCTTCTCGATGCCTATTCTCAACCTTTTTACATTAGTTACAAAGAGATCATCTCCTACCACTTGTACTTTATCCCCTACTTCTCTAGTGAAAATGGAAAATGCTTCAAAATCTTCCTCATAAAATGGATCTTCAATGGATATTATTGGATACTCATCAATTAACTGTAATAGATATTCTTGGAACTTATCCGTACTTAGTTTTTCTCCATCTATAAAGTATGTTCCACCATCTTCATCATAGAAACTGGTCGCTGCAACATCTAGTGCCAAGTACACGTCAGACTCTAAGGCGTACCCCGACATCTCTACAGCTCTACTTATAGCATCAAGTGCCTCTCTAGAGTACTTCATAGGTGGAGCAAAGCCTCCTTCATCACCTACATTAATAGCTGTTAATCCATATTTTTCTTTCAAGTAGTTTTTCAGGGAATAATAAACCTCTACACCTATCCTCAAGGCTTCTCTAAAACTATCGGCTCCCGTGGGAATTATCATGAATTCTTGTATACTAAGTTCATTACCAGCATGTTTTCCTCCATTCAGTATGTTCATTAAGGGTGTAGGAATTACTCTAGCATTAATACCCCCTAGGTACTTGTACAGAGGTAGTTGATAGGCCTCTGCAGCCGCTTTGGCATTAGCTAAGGATACTCCTAGTATAGCATTAGCACCTAGTCTAGCCTTGTTAGGGGTTCCATCTAGTGATATCATCTTTTTATCGATCTCATACTGTCTTCGAGAGTCCATACCAACTATCTCTTTTGCAATTATATTGTTTACATTGTATACTGCCTTGGACACTCCTCTTCCCATAAACCTAGAGCCCCCATCACGAAGCTCCAGTGCTTCATATTTGCCCGTAGACGCTCCAGAAGGGACTATGGCTCTTCCAATACCTCCTCTGATTACTACATCTACTTCTACTGTAGGATTTCCCCTAGAGTCTAAAACCTCTCTTGCATGTACTTTGGATATAGTAAAGTCCTCAGAGGACCTCATCGGCTCTACACCCTCATTTTAAGCTCTTACCGAGTATAAAACTTTAATGCTATAAGTATGTGCAAATGCTTTTATGTAAAGCTAGCTCTTCCATAACAAATTAGGTGATAGTATTGAAGAGTGAGTTAACCTCAACTGAGGAGTTTAGAGTGAAGTATGAGACCTTATTCAATGCTAAGGCTGATGAGTTTAAGAAGATAGCAAAAGATGTTAAGCTTAAATTATTGCCTAAATATAATATTCACTTTAAGATAAGACCTGAGGTTGAGATAAAATTAAAGGAAGACGAAAAGCTCCTGAGACATACTAAGTCAGTATGTCCAGAATGCCAAGCGATACTTAATGCTGTAGTTTTCGAGAGGGATGGCAAGGTCTGGATCAGGAAAGTTTGTCCCGAGCATGGAGAGTTTGAAGAGATTTACTGGTCTGATGCTCAACTCTATAAGAGGTTCAGTAAGTGGAATGCTAGAGGACCCGCTATAGAGGCCAATGTTCCTCAGCAAAGTCCCTGTCCCTATAATTGTGGTCTATGTGCTATCCATGAATCGCATACAGCTCTCATGAACTTAGTGGCTACTAATAGATGCGATTTAAGCTGTTGGTATTGCTTCTTCTATGATAAAGCTGCGGGGTACGTATATGAACCTACTTTAGAACATATAAAATACCTGTTGGAAGTTATGAGGAATTGTAGACCGATACCCGTTAAGGCTATACAGATAACAGGTGGAGAGCCATTATTAAGAGATGATATTGTTCAGATGATCAGATTGATAAAGTCCTATGGTATTACACATGTGCAAGTGAACACTACGGGTATAAAATTGGTCTTTGAACCAAAGCTAGCTGTGGAGTTGAGAGAGGCTGGGACTAATGTACTCTACTTAAGCTTTGATGGAGTGTCTCCTAATACTAACCCTAAGAACCACTGGGAGATTCCATATATCCTGAGAAGTCTTAGAGAGGCTAAACTAGGAGTAGTCCTAGTACCTACACTTATCAAGAACTACAACTTTACAGAGCTCGGAGATATAGTAAACTTCGCACTTAAGCATATGGATATTGTGAGAGGAGTCAATGTACAACCAGTCTCACTAACTGGTAGAATGCCTAGAGAAGAAAGAGAGAAATTCAGGGTTACTATTCCCGACGTATTGATCGAGATCGAGAAGAGTACAGAAGGACAGATAGGAAGGGAAGATTGGTATCCTGTACCTACAGTAGCACCTATATCTCATTTTATAGAAGCTCTAACAGGAAAACCTCAATATGTGCTCACTGCGCATTTTGCTTGTGGTGCTGCGACTTATGTATTCAAAGATGGGGACAAGTTGATCCCTATAACTAGGTTTATTGATGTGGAGGGGTTAATGGGATATCTTGAAGATAAGGCTCAGGAGATTCGCAAGGCCAGATTTAAAAAGCTTAAAATACTCTCTCTTCTGCGAAGATTGAATAAATTTATAGATTGGAGTAAAGTACCTTCGTACCTTAGGAGTCGTAGAGGGCTTTTAAAGCTCATTAGGAATATACTCATACGTCATGACTATAGTTCCCTTGGAGAGTTCCATTACAAGACTTTATTCCTTGGTACTATGCATTTTCAAGATCTATATAACTACGACATCTCTAGGGTTAGGAAATGTGTAATACACTACATATCACCCGATGGAAGAATAATCCCCTTCTGCGCCTTTAACGTCCTAACTACTCTCTATAGAGAAAAAGTACAAAAAGTCTTTGGTATCCCCATAAGAAAGTGGGAGAAAATTACGGGCATGAGAGTAGCTGACTACAAGTACCGAAGACCTTTGAGGAAGCTCTTAGACAATGAACTGTATAGGAAGACCTATGAGGGAATATTCGATCCAAGCTCTCTTCCATATAATGAGCATGTAGAGATATCTAAGAGATTCGGTATTCCGGTAGTAGAGTAAGAGTTAAAGTACAAGTATACTATATTTAAGGGATAAGATGCCATATATTGGACTTGAGAAGAGAATTCCTAGTGAGAAGTTTATAGAAGTATTAAAGCAACTGGGTCTTAAAGTCCTGAAAGTAGACGAAATTACAATAAACACTAGGAGAAAGGGATGGATAGAGTTTAATAGAGCCGAAGTAGAAGGAGATGTAAAGGATGTGGCTGTCCTACTTTCTAGTTCTCTTTCAGCTGTAGCCTTTGAGTGGGGAGAGCATACTGTTCTGGGCGAGGTAAGCGCTAAATTATGGCATGAGGGAATAAGAGTGTGCTTTCCTGAAGGTGATGAAGAGTTAGTAGTAGCGGTGATACATGATAGTTTTTTGGATGTGAGAATTCCTACAGAGAGAGTGAAGGGTATAGAGGGGAAAGTCTACCTCGCTGGAAGGAGCTATACTCTTCCTCTTTCACTTCATGATCTAATGATTATAATAAATGTATACAGGGATAGTATAAAGAAAATTGAAAAGCTTATAGAGGTCTACGGCAAGGAGAGAGTACTAACGAAGGAGACTATAGAATATCTAGAATCTATTAAGAAGAGAAAAGAGAAGGAGAGGGTAGAAATAGATTATAACTCTGGATACGTAATTTCTATGGACTCTGAGGGGAAAATTAAGACCATTCCCCTCATGAGCTTTATACTCAACATACTGGAGATGGAGGATCTGGAAAGAGCCATAAGTATCATAAGGTCAGCTCCTGAGGATAGGAGGAAAGAAATACTAGGACAACTTAAAGAGGAAATGGAGATAGCTAGAGCTTTAGGTAAGAAGAGACTACTGGAGCTTATTGCTAAGCTCATAGATAAGGTTAGCCGCTCTTCTTAATCCCATACTATCTTGAGCCTTCTACCCTTCTCAGCTGACTTTAAAGCGTATACTACGCATCTTAGAGCGTTTAGTCCCTCTTCTCCAGTAACGATATAGGCTTTCTCTCCTCGTAGTGCTGAAATGAAGTTATCGACCTCTAGAAATAGGGGTTCTTTTAGTGCTAATGGTGGTAATGTCCTTCTAAGTTCCTCTCTAGCTCTATAGGAGAGTACTATGTGTTCGTAGCTACCGCTTGCTCGTTGTTCTATCAATCCCCTCTCTACAGTATAACTTTGGTATATATAGTCCAAGTTTATTAATGTTCCACGCAGATATATTGATAAAGTTCTATCCTTGAAGTTAGGTCTAGCTCTCCAACTAGCCCTGAGATTAGCTATGGCTCCCTTTTTATAAGTGTATATCGCAATTATCTCTATTTCATATGGGAAGTCCTCGACTCTTACAGTTATAGCCTGTACCTCATGTGGTCTTTCCTCTAATAGGAAATTTACCACATCTATATCGTGTATCATTAGGTCATGCGCTACACCTAAGTTTAGTACGTAATCACGTGGAGGCCCGGGACCTACTCTTTGTGCTACCATATATGTAGGTCTTTCTCCCTCTTTTCTAAGTTCTTTAATCAGCTCTTTCACAGCCATTACTGCTTGATTATACCTCTCTATATGACCTACCGCTAGTAGTCTATTCATTCTCTTAGCTAGATCTACCAGCTCTCTAGCCTCTTCTAAATTAGTAGCCAGTGGTTTTTCCACCAACACATCCATGTGAGGGAGAATTCTCTTGCAGACCTTGTGGTGAAATACTGTAGGAACAGCCACTATAGCAGCGTCTACATGCGATTTATTTATGAGATCATCTATGCTATAGTAATATTCATCGATGCCGTACTCTCTTGATACCCTTCTGACAAGAGACTTATTTACATCACATATCGTAAGGCTCTCACACTTATTCATCATTATCAGATTATGAACTACTCTTACGTGATTACGTCCCCACCTCCCCACTCCTATAACCGCTATCTTCAATTTTTCACACTCTTACTATTAGGAGTGCGGACAGTTATATTTACTATGCCTCTATTCTACTTATGAAAAACCCTAGTGTACCGTGTATTGGTAGTAATCTTATACTCTTTTTAGCTATATCATCAATTCCAAATCCCCTCAAACCCACGTTTAGCTTTACACTACCTATTTCATATCCGAGGCGTTTCGCGTAGCGGACTACCTCTTCACATTCCTCAGGTAGTATTGAACATGTAGAGTATATAGCGTATTTACCTGCGTATCTCAAGCAATTGAGGAGTATTCTGACCTGTATATCTCTTAGTCTTTTAATCTCAGTCCTTGTAATATCCCTAAGTATTATGCGAAGAGCGGGATCCGAACTTATAGCCCCACTATTTGTACAGGGAGCATCTATGAGTACTTTATCGAGTTTTCGTGTGAGATTTACCATACTTGAATCTGTAATGAGGATATCGAGGTTTATAGTATCATTACAAAATCTCCTTACTATGTGTTTCATATTAATCATCCTCATCTTTGATATATCCAATGCTAAAACTCTTCCACTTCCCTCGAGCATCTCGAGTATAAGCTGTGTCTTCATCCCTGGTGCTGCACAGGCGTCCAATATTAGTTCATCTCTCTCCGGTCTGAGCGCATGCACTACCATAACACTAGCCTTATCTTGAACTATCACGAGATCCCTTTTCACTACTTCTAGATCCGAGGGTACTACCCTACTGTCATCTATCCTATAAAGTCCTGGAACATCCTTATCTCTTGTAAATGCTACACCATCGTTAACTAGTAGTCTTTCCACTCTTTCTTCATCAGCTTTAAACCTATTCACCCTAAGCCATACTATTCGTCTCTCATTAGCTTTTAGAATATCTTCTAGTTTATCTCTATACATTTGTTTTAATTTGTGTACTAACCATAAGGGGTGTGAATATTTCACAGCTAATGTGAAGTACTCTGGACCTTCGGGTAAAAGATTGCTTTCATTCTCCTTTCTAATCCTTCTGAGTATGCCTATTAGTCTATTGGGTAGTAATCCTCCAGAAACTCTCTTTAAAATCTCCAAATCCATGTGTTCGTAGTATGTAAGAAAAAAGCCAACTCTGAAAGCACATTTCCTTCTCAGGGGTATGTTATTCCCTATAGTCCTTTTTAGTATATAATCTGCTAGCATATACTTTGTTAGTGTTTTCCATGCAAGTCTATATGCTGTCGAGAGTTCTATTCTTTCGACCTTCTTTACGGCTAGGTTAAAAGCTCTATCAAAGGAGTATTTTCTCCGTTCTATAAGCTCTATAGTAAGGGTAGCTATTCTGAATGCAGTGCGCAAACTTTATCCCATTATTTAAGTACTATTAGACTCTCTATTACGATTGCGATGTAGAAAATCACAGTCGAAATTATGAATGATTTTGTTACCCTGAGTTTTTTGTAGGAGGTTATGAATGCTGTTAGCAGGAGTAGAGATAGAATTTGCAAGAGCCTTAATATCATTCCAAGTACTATATATCCTAGAAGTGTGCCTTGTAATCTCGATAACATGATATTGATATATGGATAGGCAAATATGGGTGATAATGATATCATCGATGCATTAGCGAACTCACTACTAATAACCTTTGACCCAGCTATAAGTGCTCCTACTTCACATATTAAGAATATTGAGATCCAGCTTATGAGCATACTGAGTAGTATTCTAACATCCTTGGTGAGACTGGCTAGCAATATCCGCTTACTATTGTCTATGGGAGATATTAGTACTAATTCAAAGTTTCCAATTCTCATACCCAGAAGACCTACTAACATTACCACTATGCTTAGTGGTAGCACTAATTTAAGATCTCTACATATCCTCACGAACAAGGCAAGGGGAGTGAATAAAGCATACACTATACTTTTAATTTTATCAATGTACGGATGAGGAGAGGAGCCTATCAAATCTGATATTCTCTCTCGTTCATTCACTAGTAAATTGAATACGACTTTTCCCTTTTCAGTCAGCTTATACTTTTTATCCTGATCCTGGGTAACAAAGCCTATTAGATCGTCTAGGTTATAATAAAGTGCTCCTACACTGATCTTTAACTCTTTCCTGATCTCGGTAGCACCAGCTTTACCTTTAGTTCCTATAAATTTTATTATATTTCTTTTTATTTGACTAGCAAGAATTGAATAAATTTTGTATAACTCTTCTTCTGTGAGCTCTTCTATACTCATACTATAACACCATCTCCTTGAGAGAATTCTTTATGATTATTAAACTTTCTTCCTGAGGATACACTATCCCATTAATATCTCACCGAACGATATATTACCATGCTAGGATTCTTAATTTGGGAGTGTAATGAGTGAGAGAGGAGAGTATAAGAATCTTTTAAGAAAACTCATAGCTCTTATAAAAGATAAGAAAGAGATCACTTCTGAGGAGCTATTAGAATGGGCGGAGGAGCAGGATATAGGTGTGATCACACTTCAAGTACTCATCGATGATTTAAGATCTAAAGATTTCATAGAAATGTCAAGTGAGGAAAAGGTGGTGAAAAGTCTACTTGGAAATGTATCCATTCCCTCAACCATAAAGGTGAAGATGTCAAAGAGACTTATTAAGGGGGGAGAAGTAAGATCTAGATCCCTACCAAGAAAAAGGAGGAAGGGTATATCTATATTAGACTTTGTGGAGGTTGAGGAATCCCCTAAGGTTGAGGAGAAAGAGCCTAAAACTATAGAACGAGAGGAAAAGAAAACCACTAATCTCAAATTAGCTTTAGATAGGGAAACAATATCAAAATTTACTCAGAAAAAGCCTGTTAAGAGTGAAAGCAATGAGATTAGCTTAGCAATAAGTTATTTAAATAGGTATCCAAGTGTCGGTAGTATAAGATTTGCCATAGATCTTAAAGGCATGGGGATTTCAGATCCTGAGGCACTTATGAGAAAACTGTTAGATCTGGGCTACATAGTTATCGATGAACTAGGAGTAGTTAATGCAACGGATAAACTACCTAAAATCGATAAAGATTCCATAAAACTATCTAATCTCATAGCTTAATTACCTTTGTACTACTGGAATATAAACTGGAGCTCTTCTGCTCTTTAGCATGAGTTTTACTAACCCTTCATTTTCTAGCTCCCTTAACAGACGTTTTGCTGTACTTATCTTTATTTTATACCTTGTTGCTAAACTGTAGGGCGTAAGGAAGTTAAGGCCCTTTATGTCTTTATAGAGTTCCTCTAAGGATTTTAGACTAAGCCCTTCACCCGTGATCATTTTAGCGCGTAGAGCTGCTCTCTTAGCCTCTTTTTTCCCTTCATCTTTCCTACTCACTCTCTTCATACGCTTTTCCAATTGAGAGATTGTGGGCTTCTTCCTACCCCCCAAATATTTCACCCAATGTTTTATACTTAAGTTGCTTAAATTCTTAATTCACTAGGGTTTTAGCATCACCAATACCGTTAACAATGCTGATAATAACAGGATACTCACTATTATGAGCGCCGTTATTCTTCTCTTCTTCAAAGACCTCACCTAGAGTCCAAATCTGCGTTGCCTACTTTGATATAACCTTATAGCTCTCCACAGATCTATCTTACGAAAATCGGGCCAATAGGTCTCTATGAAACATAGCTCTGAGTAAGCGGATTGCCATAGGAGAAAATTGCTCAACCTTTCTTCACCACTTGTCCTTATTATCATATCAGGAGATTGCTTAGGAAGATGTGATGTGAATAGGTATTTTTCAAATAAATCTTCATCTATATCTTCAATTTTTACAGTGCCCTTAATTACATCTTTAACTATGTTTTTAGTAGCTTCGATTATTTCACTCCTACCACCATAGGCTATTGCCAGATTTATGTAATACTTACTGTACCTTCTCGTTTTATTTTCCAATTCTTTTAAGAGTTTTTGTAATTTTTCCGGCAATAGATCGATTTTACCGATAGCCTTAAAGTGAACTTCATATTTGTCTAAGATAGACGAGTTTATAAAATCTTTTAGGTAGAGCTCTGCTATTCTGAATAGATGTTCTAGTTCTACTTTATCTCTATTTAAATTCTCTGTTGATAATGCGTATATTGTGACTATCCTTATATTTAAGTCAAAGATCCACTTGAGTACCTCCTTTAACTTCTTAGCACCAGCCTCATGTCCAAGCCATGGAGGAAGCCCTTTACTTCTCGCCCATCTTCTGTTACCATCTAGTATTATAGCTATATGTTCAGGCATTTTATGATCTTTTACCTGATGATAGAGCCACTTCTCATACAGCTTGTATACTCCTAGTGCTGTGAGCACAGTCCGTAGCATGTTCTCAGTATACTAGGTGCATCTGTAATATTAAACCTACTTTTCTCTATCAGAATCTTTATTTGATATTCCGAGTATAGCGATTGAGGAGATAAAGTTGAGGGGCAGGATTACAGGACTCATACTTATAGTATTATCGATAAGCTTTTCAATAGTATACGCTTATTCATTGCTCGTATGGATTTTGGCCTATGGACGTGCTCCTTATGCATGGACATGGTGGGTCGTACTCATCCCTGTGCTCATCATAGTATCTTTCGCTATATTCTTCATCGCTTGGATAGGATGGGTCATGATTAAACCAAAGCCAAAGACTATAAAAGAGCTTATGGATTCCCATGAAAAGTGATGGGGTTCTACATCTTCTCCATTATACTAGTATAAATCTCCTTTACCATACCATAATCTTTTAATAACGACGCTTTGTCTAGAGGGTAGTTAAATATCATTATTACATCCTCTTTGAGAACTATTAAATTACTTATGATCTCCCACAGGTCTATAACACTCTTCGATGTTAGACTAGCTCTTCTCCCCTTAGAATCCATACCTGATAGATAAACTATTGAGAGTAACCCACGTATACTACTTAGTTCTTCAATAAGCCTCTTCGTCTGACCTGTGTAACGTTCAAAAATGTCATATGCTATTGTCACAAACTGGCGGTATTTTAAACTTGTTAGATATCTCATGAAAACCCCTATATCTACATCCTTTGGAGGGATTAGACAAATGCGTAGTGATGCTCCTATAAGACTCTCTGAAAATTGAGAGGGAATATTTCTTGGGTCACTTACTTTAAGAACGATATACTCTGCATTTATATTCTCAGCTAAAAATACTAGGTTTTCGTACTCAATTTTCCTCGGTAATGTACAATCCATTAGGGAGAGGGATATTATTTTGATACCCATTTCAATAATATTATCTAATAGTTCTAAAGTGAGCGGTATAGATTCTAACATATAGGCTTCAGGTTTTAGTAATACGTCAACAAGGAAATTATTAGGGATCTCCAGTAGACCCTTCTCTACATCATCTAGCTGTACTCTAATCCCTACACGAAGCACGAGCTATAATCACCATTTAAGTTCTTTTACTTAAGTAAACTTAATCCCTCTTTCTTGAAGTAGGAATAGATTTTGGTGGAAGTAGACCTATAAGTTTTCTCTGAGCTAGCATTTTAAGGAATGTAAATAGGGATCTCTCTGCTTCTAATCTCCTCAATTTGTACTTTTCCATCAGAGCTTTTACTATGTCATTAACTGTATGGTTACCATCGCATAGCTCCCACACGAGACTTCCTATGGAGTCCAGTACTATTCTCTTGTAGGCTGCTTTTTTCGTCATTGTAATCTTTTTTATTATCTTAGGTGGCGCCTTTTCTACATATATTATCACTTCTCCTTCTATATTTTTATCCCATTCTATCATGGGATTGCGAATAGGTTTCATATTAAGCATAAATGACTTATCTACAACAGCCGGAAATGCGGTTTCTCCTTTCTTCTTTCTTCTAAATAGCTTTATCAATCGTAGCACCCTTCATATTAATATACGTGAGGTTATTATATTAACCTTCTCTAACGAGCTAGATCTCTGAAGCCGTGACGTAGAGAATAAGTATTCGTATAGTCTAGGGTTTCAATATAGTAGTGAAGGGGACAACATGTTTATAGCAGTTATACATGTTTCTTAACTTGATAGTGAGGTAGATGAATGCATTTTCATTACTGAATAAGAAATTGAGGAATATACTCCCTAGATATGGGTATAAGACGCCAACAGATATTCAGGCAAAAGCTATACCATTAATACTAAGTGGATATAATGTCCTACTGGTCTCTCCTACTGGTACTGGTAAGACTGAAGCCGCACTCTTCCCAGTAATCTCTAGAGTACTAGATGAAACTCATGAAGTTGAGGGAGTCAAAGTCATCTATATAACACCATTAAGGGCACTAAATAGAGATATATTCAGACGACTAACTGCTCTGGTATCTGAGTTAGAGTTGAAGTTAGCCATTAGGCATGGAGATACTCCTCAAAGTGCCAGGAGAAAGATGCTAGACTCTCCTCCTGACATCCTCATAACTACGCCGGAAACTCTTCAAGTACTATTAGTTGGAAGGAGACTGAGAAATCTACTTAAGAATGTAAAGTACGTCATTGTCGATGAGATTCATGAAATAATAGAGGATAAGCGTGGTGTCCAACTCTCCGTGGGACTAGAAAGATTAGAGTTACTGGTGGGAAAGAGACTTCAGAGAATAGGTATCTCAGCTACTATAGGTAATGTGAGAAAGGCAGAGTTATTTCTATGCAATGGAAGACGAGTGTACTCGATATTATCGGATTATACAAAGGATATGGAGATAAGAGTCGTACAACCTACTATAGTACCTATTGAGGAAAGTGCTCATGATGCCTATTCTCAAAGACTATTGTTTTTAAGGGATACTATTCTCAACAGCTCTAATCTATTGATATTCACAAATACCAGAAATTCAGCTGAAAATCTAGGTGTAGGACTGAGTACACTATGCGGGGAAGAAATAGCAGTTTACCATAGTTCCCTTTCACGAGAACAAAGACAGAGTATAGAAGAGAAGTTTAGACGAGGAGAGATTAAAGCACTAGTATGTACATCCGCTCTAGAGCTGGGAATAGATGTAGGTTCCGTTGATCTTGTAGTACAATATGGATCACCGAGACAGGCCATAAGGCTGGTGCATAGAGTAGGTAGAAGTGGTCACTTCATTGGAGGCAAGAGTAGAGGTATAATTATAGCATTAGACCCAGATGACGCTATCGAGTGCATAGTCCTAGCTAGGCGAGCAAGAGCGGGAGTACTTGAAGATATTGAGTCTCCGGTAAATTCCTACGATGTACTTTCTCACCAGATGATAGGAATTTTACTTGAGAGGGGCAGTATTAACGTTTATGAGCTATGGAAGATTATCACAAGAGCATATCCTTATCGTAAGATCACAATTGAAGAACTTAAACAAGTAATAAATTACTTAGCTAAACTTGGATATGTTAGAGTATATGGTGATGAAATTAAGCCTAGGAGATCTTTGATTAGATACTATATGACAAACATATCCACAATACCAGATATTACAAAGTTTAAAATAGTAAATATACTAGATAGATCTAAGATAGGAGAACTTGATGAGAGCTTTATTACTAAGTGTGAAATAGGCTCTAAATTTATCTTAGGGGGGAGAGGATGGAAAGTAGAATCTATAGATATGGATACTAGTACTGTATACGTAACCCCTTCAAATGACACTCTAGCTGCTATCCCAATCTGGGAAGGAGAGATAATACCGGTCACCTTTAAGGTAGCTAGAGAAGTGGGTGCGTTACGAAGAAGAATTGCTCAGGCTCTTAAGGATCCCGATAAACTGAGACGCTTAGCTGAGGATTACTATGTGGAATATGCTCACTTTCAACCCATAGTCGATTTAATAAAGAAACATTTAGAGTTGGGTTATCCACTTCCAGATGATAGGACGATAGTGGTAGAGGGGAGTAAGAGAACTTACATAGTACACGCATGTTTGGGAAATAGGGTTAATGAAGGGATTGCATTAGCCCTTTTAGAGTACATTAGGAGGAATATTGGTGTAAGCGCTGTGTTCAGAGTGGATGCCTATAGGATATTAATACACTCAGAAGTTGAGTTATTTCAGGAAGATTTTAAAAGGTTCTTTAGCCTGAACCCTAATGAGATTAAAAATCTACTGATGAGTGCTATTGAAAGATCAATGCTCTATAGATGGAGACTTCTACATGTAGCTAGAAGATTTGGTGTGATTGGGAGAGAGGTAAAACTTAAATCCTTAGATCTACTCTGTAAATCCCTTAAGGAAACTGTAGTTCATGAAGAAGCTTTAAGAGAAGTACTTACTAAGGATATAGAGCTCAGTAGAATGATCCTACTGTTTAATGCTATCAGGAAAGGCCGTATAAGAGTACTCTTCACAAAAAGCGATCCCGAGAAGGGCATTTGCTCTCCTCTTGCTAGCTTTATAGTATTTGAGCATTACGATCATAGAATCCTACAGTTTGGAATTCCATCTAAGATTCTTCTAGAGACAGTTAAGAAGAGACTTTTAGAGAGAAAGATGGTAAGCATATGTTTACACTGCCTATGGCGTGGTGAATACAGAGTTCGTGAAGTAGATGAGAACTTTAAGTGTCCCAGGTGTGGTTCTAGAGTACTTGGTTTTACCTATCCTAGCATTGCAAATGAGGTATTGAAAAGTCTATCTAAACTACGTAAAAGAAAAAGACTCTCTAACGATGAACTTAAGCTTATAAAAGACTTAAAATTAAGTGCTAGTCTATTCCTATCTCATGGAAAACACGCTTTGATGGTACTAGCTGGTATTGGTATTGGACCTACTACTGCAGTAAGGGTATTAAAGCAATATACTGATGAGGAGAGATTAATTATGTCTATAATAGAGGCGGAAAGAATGTATTTAAGGACAAGAATGTACTGGAATTAAGGTGATGATTACTTGCAATATATGTATAGACAGATCTTAATAAGCATCGGACTTATGCAGTTATTCGTCTTGTTCTCTACTTACTTTCCAGAGTACTACTATTACTTGTACATAACTTTCTTCACTATAACTACAGTTATCATGATGGTTTACGTGGGTAAAAGAGCTCGTCCATTGCTCAAAGATCTAGAAGCCATTATGCACGGTCGTACTCTATGTAAGATTGAGAAAAAAGAACTACAAGAAATCATGTTAAAGGATCCAGAATACTTGGAGATTATGAGAAGAAGACTTAAGATAGGAGTAATACAGTGGATACTTTTCATTATCATCTTTTTATTATTCATAACTCCTTTTCTTCGTGAGTGGCTTAGGTATGAAGTAGGTAATATGTTATCATACTTGCTTAGGGATGTAGAAATTCCGCCTATCATAGGCGGAGTTGAAAAACTATCACTGTTGATACTAAATGAGCTAGTATACGCTTTACTCATGCTAATACCACTAATCATGTCCAGAGCTAGTAGATCTCTCACAGGAGGTGATGTGGATGTACTCATTCCGAGTTCCTATATCATTACTGATAAGGGTATAGTTCTCGATAATAGGATTCCTTTAAAGTTTCCCCTTAAAATAGTGAATTATAAAACTAAGAGAAGGAGGTACCTTGAGATAGAGTTGAAAGAAGAGGTGGGCAAGGAATTCATGCAAGCAGCTAGAAAGGTGAGACTGTACTCTAAAAGTCCTGGTAAGCTATGGGAGCTTATTAGGAGTGTAGGTGTTGAGTGCTCAACCGAATAACGCTGCTAATCCCTCAGCTAACTCTTCTTCAGTCTCTTCTTTCTCCTTTTTCTCTTTCTTCTCCTCCTCTTTCTTTTCCTCTTCTACTTTAGTCTCAGTGGGCGGTGTAGCAACTGCCCCCGCAGGTGGAGCTGCTGGTACTGCTACAGACTTTATAGCTTCACCTATATCTATCTCCTTAAGAGCTGCTACTATTGCCTTTACTCTTACTTCATCGGCCTCTATCCCCGCTGCGCTTAGTATTTTCCTTATGTTGTCTTCTGTTATGGGTCTTCCAGCATGATGTAGCAATAGACTTGCATATATGTACTCCATGTACTCTCCCTTCAACCACATACTCGTTACTACTTAAAAATCTTCCTTCCTGAAGAAGAGCTTTTAATATTAATCCTATCTTATAACATGTGAAAACTGATACGACCTCTCATTATATATTTCGAGCATACGATATCAGAGGAATAGTAGGTGCGGACTTAGACTCTATGTCCATGCTACGTATTGGAAGGGCAGTAGGTATTTATTCTAAATCGAGATTTAACATAGATAAAATTATAATAGGAAGGGATATCAGAAAGACTAGTGATATGCTAACACTAGCAATGATTTCAGGACTACTCGAGACTGGAGTTGACGTCTATGATCTAGGAGTGCTTCCAGTAGGAGTTCTCCTCAAAAAGTTATTCACACTAAAGGGAGCTATAGGATCCTATGTGACAGCGTCACACCTACCGCCAGAGTATAATGGTCTTAAGCTAATGCATTGTACAGGAATGTATTTTGACAGTAGTGATATAACCAGGATTAAGGAGATCTTTATGAAAAACTCCTTCCATGAACCGTGGGATACTGTGGGAAAATACCATGTAGTGGTTGGAGAACTAGAGAACTATATTAATCACCTCTCTGTAGAGTTTAGCGATTTAAAGGGAATAAATGTTGCCATAGATTGTGGTAATGGTGCAACCTGTTTAACTGCTCCAAGGATCTTTAAAAATGTCGCTGGACTCGTTATAGAGCTCAACTGTGATATAGATCCTTATTTTAGGGCAAGGGGTGCTGAGCCTACTCCTGAGAACATAGTAGAACTAGTACGTGTAGTAAAGTCTAGAGAGTTAGATTTCGGAGTAGCATATGATGGAGATGGAGATAGAGCGTTATTTGTAGATTGTAGTGGTAGATTTCTCTCTCCTGAAGAAGTAGCTATAGTCCTCATAGAGGGGCTAGATCTGAGAGGAGACATAGTTGCCTCTATAGACTGTAGCAGATTACTTGAAGACTATGCCGAAAGCAGAGGCCTAAAGGTCTATCGTTCAAGAGTAGGACACAACTTTGTAATTAAGAAGATGGCTGACTGCAATGCTATTATAGGTGTGGAAAGATCTGGACATATCGCTCTCTCTACCTATCGATACGCTGATGATGGAGTTCTAATAAGCCTACTCGTAGGTAGAGCAATTCAAAGCCTAGGTAGAAAATATACCTCACTTATCGAGAGTAGATATCATATGAAGTCCACAAAGCTTAAAGTACATGAACAATTAAAGACCAGAGTTATGGAACATCTTAAAGAGCGTATAGAGTCCATGGAAGAGGGTAAGATTACGCTAATAGATGGAGTTAAATTAGACCTGGAAGAGGGATGGGTCTTGATAAGACCCTCGAATACTGAACCAGTAGTGAGGATTACTGTAGAAGCTAAGAATCCCAAAAAACTAGATGAACTCTTTAAGAAATATATTGAAATATGTAAACAAACTATAGAACTCGCTTCTAGATCAACTCATTGATCTTATGAATACTCGATAAATCTAGATCAGCGATCTCAGGCTTAATATATCGACAGTACCTCATAAAAAGTGATATCAGATAATCAGATTCTAGTTCTGTAATCCTACCTGCTTTTCTCAACCTAATGAACAGTATCTTCCTAGCAAGAGGGCATCTTCTAAGGAAGAAGAGAGGTTCCAATAATGTAAGTTCCTTTTCATGTTCTTCGAGAAGGGGTAAAACGTCTCCTCTCTCCACCTTAATCATCTTTCTAAAGTCTTGATCGAATAATAGTGAAAGCATGATACTTTTATAACCTATGAGAACAAGACATTTCATCCTGTACTGAAGCGAAAGTTTTAATGCGATAGAGGCGGCATATCCTATACCTACTAGGGTATCTGCCTCAGAGATTCTAGTTTCAGCAGAACTTAAAAGTGATATAAGATTTTTAAAAATATCTCCATTGAATGTACTATTCACAACTATGACTTTCAGGCCTTTACTCTTGAGTGTTCTTACCAGTTTATCATTTAACTCCTGTGATCGTATGGGATCTTTTACTAATAGTACTCTCATGTCCATGCATAAGTCTTGGGATTACTGTAATTAATATTTCCTCTTAAAGATATTTATGGTCTCTGATAATGAATTAGGGGGCGAGAATGAGCTACATATCTAAAAGAGCTAAAGTGAGCAGAACCGCAGTGATAGGAGAATGCGTGGTTTTAGGAAGGAGCATGATAGGAGATTACTCATTCATAGATAATGAAGTAATTATAGGATATCCTACGAGGAAGAAGATCCTAGACATAGTCAGACACGCCAAAAAGAGTGATACACTCTATGAGATTATGGATGGAATGAGTGAAGGGACTGAGATAGGCTCCAATGTCCTCATAAGAAGGGGAACTGTGGTCTATGAGAGAGTTATAATAGGAGAAGGGGTAGAGACCGGACACAATGTTCTAATTAGAGAGGATACTACGGTAGGAAAGGGAACTAGGATAGGAAGTAGTACGATAATTGATGGTAGAGTTACTATAGGCAATGAGGTGAATATTCAAAGTGGTGTCTATATTCCCCCTATGACCTTGATAAAGGATAGAGTCTTCCTGGGTCCCTTTGTTACAATAACCAACGATCGATATCCTCCATCTTCTAGACTCTCAGGTGTAGTAATAGAGGAGGAAGTAGTCGTAGGCGCAGGTGCAGTACTACTAGCCGGAATTAAGATAGGAAGAGGTGCTGTAGTAGGAGCTGGTGCTGTAGTAACTAAAGACGTGGATGAGAAGGCAGTTGTAGTAGGGGTTCCTTCAAAACCCATTTCCTCGAGATACATTTATGAGTTGAGGAAGAAAATGTACCAAGAAGGTAGGCTATAGTATGGTGTTCATGGGAATCGATGATGAACTTTTTACAACCTTATCCAAAGATAACGCTCATAAGGTGGTACATGTACACTCAGAACCCCCAAAACTACCAGAACCAGGAATGCTAGTTAAGGATACCAAGCTACCAGACTCAGTAAAATCAATTCTATTAAAACGTGGAATAGAGAGACTTTACAAATTTCAAGAAGAGTCCATTGAAGCTATAAGGAGAGGCGAAGATGTAGTTATCATAGCTGGTACTGGCATGGGTAAGACTGAGGCTTTCCTACTACCAATAATAGAGGATATACTTAGACAACCTCATTTCCCAGGTGTAAGAGCTCTTTTAATATACCCTACAAAGGCTCTTGCAAGAGATCAACTGCATAGGATAAATGAACTATGTAGCATCGCTTTTGGCCTGAGGGCTCTAGTTCTGGATGGAGATACCCCTGATGTCCTTAGAAAGAGCATTTATGAATATCCACCACAGATTCTTCTGACAAATCCTGATATGATACATTATAGTTTAGTCTACTCTCCTAGTTTTAAGAGAATAATTTCTAGCGTTAGATATATAGTGCTTGATGATCTTCATGTCTATACAGGAGTCTTTGGAACCCAAGTAGCATACGTACTAAGAAGACTTGAACGTCATCTTAAATCCTCGCCTCAATTTATCGGCGCTACTGCTACTCTGGGAAATCCTGAAGAAGTGGGTCGTAAACTCTTTAGACGAGAAGTCCGAGTAATTAAAGCTAGAAGTGGTAGACGAGGGAGGGTATACCATATATTTGTAAAACCCATAGCTAGACCCAAACTAGTTGAAGCAGTACTATTAACTAAAATTTGTACAAATTTAGGCTTAAAGACAATAGTATTCGCAGACAGTCACAGAATAGTAGAACTGCTTGTGAGATTAGGAAGGAAATATTCTCTTGATATGAAAGTACACCGTGCTGGACTAACTCCAGAAGAGCGTGCTCAGGTTGAGAAGATGCTCAAGCTTAAAAAGGTCTGTGCAGTAGCAGCAACACCAACACTGGAGCTAGGAATAGATATAGGAGACCTGGATTGTGTAATCCTCACGAATATCCCTTCTACCTTCTCTAAATATATTCAGAGAACTGGTAGATGCGGAAGGCGAGGACAATCATCATATATCATCACGATACTAGGAGATGACCCTATTAGTCAGTACTATGAACTATATCCTGAAGATTTTTTCTCTCAAGAAGATGACTATCTGGCTATAGACTTGCATAATCCTGAAGTGGCTAAAGTGCATTTAATCTCCATGGCTAAGGATAGAAGTATTCGCATTGATGAACTTAATGAATTTGAAAGACAAATAGCTGAAGAGCTTGTAGAAGATGGATTCTTAAGGAAGACGAAGAACTACTATATGGTCACGAGAAAAGGATCACTATATTTAAAGGATCATATGAATATACGGAGTATAGGTGAAAGAGTACTCATTCTTGATAGACGGGGGAAGTTCATAGGTAGTCGAGAACTGCCTATGGCATTAAAAGAGCTACATCCAGGAGCTATATACTTTCATGGAGGGAGAACTTATATGGTAGTAGACTTCAAAAAGTTTAACGCTATTGTTGAGGAACTGAGAGAAGATGTAGAACTAATGACGACTCCACTCTACTTTTCCGAACCAGAATACTTTAGAGAACTTAGCTCTAGGAAAGTTTATGGCCTAAGAGTAATATATGGTGAGCTTAGTGTTGTGGATACAGTCTATGGTTATATCGTAAAGGAGATATGGAGTGGTAGAACTCTTAGTGAAAATGTACTGGATAAAGAGTTAAAGTATAGATTTAAAACTAAGGGAATTCTACTTCAAATGCCTATTAATCCCGAGTGGACACCTATGGGTAATGCTAAAGCTTTTCACGCTATAGAACATGTGATGATTTCGGTGAGTAGAACTATTGTGGGCGCTTCTCAGACAGATCTGGGGGGAATTAGTTACCCCTCAGGTCACATATATATTTACGACACTACTCAAGGTGGCTCTGGAGTTTCACAGCTTCTTATGAATAGATTAGAGAAGATAATGGAGAGAGCGCTTAATCTATTATTAGCATGTAGGTGTGTAGATGGTTGTCCTAGATGTATATACTCTCCATACTGTGGAAATAACAATAAAATATTATCTAAAAGAAATGCTATTGAAATTCTTAAAGAGGTAGTATATGGTGGAAAAAGATTGGAGTTATACGAAGAGAGAAAGGGAAGGCCTATAGCCTGACTAGCTCTACTATAAATATTCTATCGAAGAGACCTCGTACACTACCTCTAATCCTCAAATCGAAACCCCTAGATTTAGCATATATAAATATGCTCCTGAGATCTGATAGAGAAGAAATGGTGAACATAACCTTACCTTGTCTTTTGCAGACTCTAGCTGCTTGATTAATGAGTGAAAGGAGGAGAGAACATTGTTCTCCTGCAGCTATTGAGACGTGATATGTTGACGATATTTTAATTGGAAGAAATGGAGGATTACTAACTACTACATCAATAGATTGCTCTCTAAAAGTAGAAATTAAGTCGGCCCTAAGTACATCAACAGTACTATCAATTCTATTCATTAACGCGTTGTCCCAGGCAGTTTTAACGGCAACCATATCAATATCAGTCATTATAACATAGTTCTTAGTTTCTCTAGCTATCAGCAATCCTATTGCACCAGAACCACAGCCTACGTCTAAAATCCTCACATCCTTACTATCTTCTGCCCTAATGTTCTTAAGTGCGTAGTCAGCTAGTATTCTCGTTGTTACTGTTCCCAGAGGCTTAAATACCCTATGTGGTACCTTAAGTATCAATTTTCTCTTTAATGATAACCTGGGTATGGGGATGGCGTTGAGTAATATTAGTAATAATGCTGTTAACCATAATACTATCTTCACAGCCTTCTCCTAATGATTTTAAGTACTATTATTATAAATATCACTGATAGTAGTATGAACCCCAAGTATATAGTAAGAGTAGAGAGAGCTGAAAAAGTTGTTAAAATACCGAGAAGTGTGATGAAAGAGCTTAGAACTTATCTTAAGCCTAGTATAATAAGAAGGTTTAAGAATGATGTAGTTATGTGCCCTGTAAAGAAGGAGAGAGTTCCATTCCTCCTCTGCTATAACTGTAAGAATTTCATAAGACGAGTGAGAGGAGAGGTACACTGCAGAGGAGCTCCTATAACATAAAATAGTTAAGTATCGATTTTTCTACAGATGGCGATTTAAGAAGTTTAAGTAACCTTCTAAAGTCTTCTTCCAATACTGATCTAAGTCTTGGATTATAGAGCGCTGCAGCTGGGTGAAGAGTTGGAAAAACCTTCACCTTCTTATCATCAATAGTTATTATGAAAACTTTACCCCTCATGGCCATTATACTACTACATTTCCTACCTATCTTTTTGAGAAAGTAAGCAGTACTATGCCTACCGAGCGCTAATATTACTTCGGGTCTAATGATCCTTATCTGTCTATCTAAGTATGTGGAACATACTCTAATTTCATCTTCTCGGGGATCTCTATTTCCGGGCGGTCTGCACTTTACAACATTAGTTATGAATACTTCGCTCCTATCGATACCAATGTCACTGAGGAGCTTAGTTAAAAGCTTTCCAGCAGATCCCACAAATGGCCTTCCCTCTAGATCCTCTTTCTCCCCTGGAGCTTCTCCTACTATAATCAACTTTGCCCGAGGATTTCCTTCTCCGGGTACTGCTTTATTCCTGAGCTTCCATAGCCTACATTTCCTACAGTTCTTCACTTCTTCAGCTATCCTTTCTAGTTCATTCAATTCTCTTCACCATCTTTTATAATCACCACACCTTTTCTCGATTTAGCTACTACTTTAACTTCATCTCCTGTCCTTGCTTCTTCGAATATATGTCTATCCACACTATCCATGAGAGGAATATCTCCCAATATACAACCTACTAAAACTATTATTTCACTTCTGAGGTTTATAATAGCCTTAGGTGCTAGTCCTCTTCTAGCCAGTCCATATAGTACATATGCGCCTACAGTACTTCCTTTTCCATAGGGGAATATGAGAATGGAGTCCTTAATACTGCAACCATGTATTGAGTGCCCTTTTTCCACTATAGTCCCAGTCTTAGGGTCTACACCACCATAAAATGAAATGGGATCTCTAGAGACTAATGCCTTACCTACTACAGTTCCTTCAACTAAAGTTCTACCTTTAAAGACCTTCATTTTAGGATCACCTCTCGTGGTACTATGCTCACCTCAAGTCCTTGTGAGGAAAGATAGTAAGCTGCCTTTGCAGAGTCCGTGATTATTCTCTTAATGTCCAGGTTTTCCAATGGCGCTACTACTAGACAGGTTCCAGGCAGTACTATAAATCCTCTTTTACGTAGTTTATCTATAAGTTGTTTAAATTTCTGATAAACCCATGCTGATGTAGTTAGGATAACACTGATATCTCTATGCGTACTTGTAGAGTACATGAGTATACTCTTTAGTTCTGATGGCGATAGATGAGGGCATCCGAGTAGATAGGCATCCGCTTCCTCAAAATTCATTGTTATCAGCTCCTCGCATTCTCTTACCTCTTTATAGTCTACTGTTATTTTTTCTAAATTCCTTAAGTGCCTAGTTGCTTTTTCAGCTTCTGGTGATATTCCATCTAAGTGAACCATGCCTATAGAACTAGATGCACCTATACCTGCTAAGAACTCTTTGATATAGCCATATACTTTACATTTTATGAAAGGTACACCATTCTTAACTACTCTTCCTATTGTATATCCTACTATAGATGGGGCTATCTTATTGTTCTTCATTTCACTCTCTAACTTTTTATCCACCACTACTACACATGAGGGTAATCTACCCTCATCAGTTCTAAGACCTATCAGTGGTGCTCGTGCTACTATTGCCTCCAGTATTGTAAGAGGGGCTGCTTCTCTGTTAGTCCTGGCTCCGAGGATGGTATTAGCATATAGAACTGCATTACTCTCCCCCCATCCTATCTGCTCTCCTAATGAAGGAGGACTATATTCATATGGAATACAGCTTAGAGTCAATTCTGCTCCCATGGTACTTAAATAGGAGTGTATTTCTTTCTGTCTTCTCTCGAAATCCTCAGAGACGGGAAGACACTCTGTATTTACTGGAATAGCCGAGGGATTTGTTGTCGTCCTACAGGCTACGTTAGCATTTAGTTCAACTAGCTTTCTGATGAACTCTAGACCTTCATCTCCTATATTTTTGTAGGATATTCCAGATATATGAGCTCTCTTTAGCTTTACTAATCTTGTTGCACCAAGTACTTCTCCTACCTTAACTATGGTTTTTAAGGCTATTCTTTTTGCTTCTCCCTCCTCTCCTTCAAGAATCCTCTCTTCATGTTTAGTGAGGTACACGTTAACTTCGTAGTATTTAGAAACTTAAACTTTAATGGTGTTATTATCACGAGCTTTCGTCTGAGGAAAATGCTAATAGAAAGGTATAAAAATGATAATGATTACTTTCACCTTTCTCTATCTCAAATGTAACTTTAATAATCTTTAAGTAAAGTGATATTAGTGGTGAATACATTGCCTACTAAGAGTAGTTCTGTACCATTAGAGGAAGATGCTATCGAAGATATAGAAAGTATAGAATTAGAGGATATAGAGGGGCTTGGAAGGGTTACAGCTGAGAAACTGAGAAATGCTGGAATATACTCGATAAAGGATCTAGCTACGTCCTCAGTTATGGAGATAGGGAATATTATAGGCTCTGAACATAGGGCTAAGATGTTAATTCTGAACGCGCAGAAGTTACTGAGTAGGGGAAGGTTCTTTATCACAGCTAAGGAGTACTACGAAGAACGACAAAAGATCAACCAAATCTCTACAGGGTGCAAGAGTCTAGATGAACTATTAGAGGGGGGTATAGAGACCAAAGCTATTACCGAGCTCATAGGAGAGTTTGGTGCTGGTAAGACTCAGTTGTGTCATCAGTTGTGTGTTATGGTTCAGCTTCCTCCTGAGGAGGGTGGTCTCTCTGGTAAGGCTATCTATATAGATACTGAGGGTACCTTTAGACCCGAGAGGATTATCCAGATTGCAGAGTATAGAGGACTAGATCCAGAAAAAATATTGAATAATATAGTCTATGCAAGAGCATATAACTCGGATCACCAAATGCTCCTAGTAAAGGAGGCCAAGAAAATAATAGAACCAGAGGAGGTAAAGCTCCTAATAGTGGATAGTCTTGTCACGTATTTCAGATCTGAGTATCCGGGAAGAGAGAACCTAGCAGCAAGGCAACAAAAGCTGAATCTTCATATAAGTCAGCTCCTTAAAGTAGCCACAGCCTATGATATAGCAGTAGTAGTGACTAATCAGGTAGTCTCAAGTCCAGACTTCATCTTCGGTAATCCACTAAAGCCCGTAGGTGGAAATATAGTAGCTCATGGCTGTACCTACAGGATTTGGATAAAGAAGGCAAAAGAAGGGAAGAGAATAGCTAAGATAATAGATTCACCTAAACATGCTGAAAGGGAAGTTGCATTTCGTATATCCGAAGAGGGAGTAGTAGATCTATAAGGTTAAATTGATATAACAGAGTAGTCTATTCTCTTTAGGGGTGCAATCTCATTGAATTCATAAGTATAAAAGAGGTATTCAATAGACCTCTAGGAGATGAAGTCAAAGTTAGAGGATGGGTATATAGACATAGGGTCCAAAAGAACACCGTATTCATAGTATTAAGAGATTCATCTGGCATAATTCAACTCGTAGTTAAGGGTGACAGCGAGCTCTTTAAAAAGGCTAGTAAGTTGACTATAGAATCCTCAATATGGGCTAAGGGAGTGGTTGTCGAAGACCCTAGAGCGCCTGGGGGACGAGAGATCAGGGTTGAGAAACTTGGAGTGTATAATATAGCTGAGTACTTTCCTATAACCAAGACGGCTTCACGGGAATTCCTATTAGATGTAAGGCACCTCTGGATAAGGAGTAGAAAGATGAACTCAGTACTGAAGATTAGACATGAAGTGTTTAAGGCTATTCGTGAGTACTTTGAAAATAACGGATACATCGAAGTACAGGCTCCTACTTTCATAACAGCAGCTGTGGAAGGAGGCGCAACACTATTCCCTGTTAAGTATTTTGATAAGAAAGGAATTTTCCTTACCCAATCTGCACAGTTCTATCTAGAGGCACTAATATACTCTTTAGAGAAAGTATACACTATAGCACCCTCCTTTAGAGCTGAAAAGTCTAGAACCCGAAGACACTTAACAGAGTTCTGGCATGCTGAAGCGGAGATTGCCTGGTCGGGTCTAAGTGATATTCTTAAGATCCAAGAGGAATTAGTGTACTATATAGTGAAAAGAGTCCTCGAGAAGAGAATTGAAGAATTAAACATGCTCAGGAGGGATATAAATAAACTTGAACTTATCCACCCTCCTTTTGAGAGAATTCCCTATGATGAAGTTATCCAAAGGCTTCAAGAGAAAGGTTTTAACATAAAATGGGGTGATGACCTAGGTGCCGATGAGGAAAGAGCTCTAACTATGGAGTATGAAGAGCCCTTTTTTGTCGTAGGATTTCCTGAAGAAACTAAAGCATTTTACCATAAAAATGATCCTAATAGACCTGAAATAACTCTGTCCGCAGATATGCTAGCACCTGAGGGCTATGGAGAGATAATAGGAGGAGGAGAAAGAATTGAAGACGCCGAAGAATTGATAAATAAAATTAGACGATTTGGTTTAAATCCTCAAGACTATAAGTGGTATATAGATCTTCGTAGACTGGGATCAGTCCCACACGCGGGCTTCGGACTGGGTATCGATAGGGTAGTAATGTGGATCTGTGGATTAGATCATATTGTGGAGGCCATTCCCTTTCCCAGAACTATTAGAAGAGTCTATCCCTGATGTTCTAATGCCTAAAATATCCTCTGCCTGATTCTCTTCTCGCTCACCCACTCTAAGCCAGAATAGTATAGCAGATATAACTACAGTAATACCCACTCCTACTATGGAGATTAAAGCCACTATATGGACTATTTGATAATAACTAGTATATTTGTAGCGTGGGACCATGTATAGATATACATATAATACAAGTAGTATGAACAATATTATATTAAAGAGGGGTATGAGCCGCCTATACCTCATTTAACACCCATTAACTCACTAGAGATGTCCTTAATAAACACTCTTTCGAGTACAAGATAGTGGTAAGTATTTCCCTAATGGGTATTACTGTAAAGCTTAAATTTAAAGAATGTAAATTAAAATATGAACCTAAGGGGTGATCGGTATACCTAAAAACCCTACTATAAAGGTATTACGAAGAAAAGATGAAGTGTACAGACTAGTGTTGGAGAGAGGGGAAGTATCCACAGCAGAGATAGCCAATGAAATGGACCTGACATTATCTCAAGCATACTATACTCTAAAATTGCTATCCAGAGAGGGGAAACTGCTTAGCGAGAGAAAGGGAAAAGCATCTTACTGGAGACCTGTACGATAATTACTTGGTACGCTCAATACTTGAACCTCAATCCACAATTCCTACAGTACACAGCCTCGAGAGGATTCCACGTCTTGCACATAGGACATAACTTAAGTCCCCAATTAATCCATACCTCCGATACCTCTCTAACAATACTCAGAATGATTATTATTGGTACTGTACAGGATACTATAGCTATCAGTCTACCTATAGGATTGTTCATTATTACGAAGGCTACAATCCCTATTAACGAGGAGACTACTACAGTTAAGTGATCTCTTGGAATATTTCTAAGCTTTCTTTTCCAATCTTCCATGTATCTATTATAAGATTCTATTATCGGATTCAATCCATCATAATCACTAATAGAGGCAGAAGCTATTGAAAGATAGAATAGAGGAGAGGGAGTTATCGCTACCGATGGAATAATCCATGTTATTGCAGTAAACATTAATGTGGGTAGTTTCCTAACTAAGAACTTAAGAGGAGGCTCCGATCTCTCTGCTAGGTTTAATGCCTCTATCTTGATCAGATAGGAATAGGTCCCTAAAAGAGGAGATACTACTAGAAGAAAGAGAATATGTCCTAGGAAGAATAGCCATATAGGGGTGATAATATCCCAAGTAGGTATTATACTACCTGACCATACTAAGATCTGGAAAACTATGCTAACTACGCCTATTACTAATGCTACCATAGTACTTGTTCTCATGTGGTATCAACGAAATCTTTTTCCTATACTTCATTATTAAGGATTTTTATGGGAGAGGCACATGGGTGTGAGGGTAGTAAGTGAGAGGGAGAGATTCATTAGGATAGGTGCGCATAGTCATATCAAGGGTCTAGGACTTGAAAAAGGAAGAGCAAAGAAGATAGGTGATGGACTAGTAGGTCAAGAAAAAGCCAGAGAAGCCGCTGGTATCGTAGTTCAAATGATTAGAGAAGGGAAGATGGCGGGTAGATGCGTTCTACTAGCAGGTCCACCTGGAACTGGAAAGACCGCTATAGCGATAGCTATAGCTAAGGAATTAGGAGAAGATACACCATTCGTAGCTATATCAGCTTCAGAGATCTACTCTGCAGAACTAAAGAAGACTGAAGTGCTAATGCAGGCCATGAGAAAAGCCATAGGTGTGAGGATACATGAAATGAGAAGAGTATTTGAGGGTATGGTTACTAAGTTGGATATCAACTTTAGAAGACATCCATACAACCCCTATCAACAGATACCAGTTAGCGCTATAATAAAATTGAAGACAAAATCTGAAGAAAAAACTCTAGAAGTAGATGAGAGTGTAACTGAAGAGATGATAGCCAAAGGTATATCTGAAGGGGATGTTATCTGGATAGATGCAAATACGGGAAGAGTAAGTAAAATTGGTATCTGTAGTGAGTATTCCAAAAGATACGATGTAAGCGCTACTCGAGTAGTTCCTATGCCTACGGGTCCTGTTGAAAAAGAGAAAGAATTCGTGTATACTGTAACACTACATGACTTAGACATTATGGAGGCAAGAGGTAGAAGTCTTTTAAGCCTACTCTTTGGTGGTGGAGGAGAAAGAGAGATACCACCTGATGTAAGACAACGAGTTGACGAGGCTGTAAAGAAGATGGTTGACGAGAAGAGAGCAGAAATACTTCCGGGGGTCTTATTTATCGACGATGTACATATGTTGGATATTGAAGCCATGAGCTTTCTCTCTAGAGCCTTAGAGAGTGAATTAGCGCCTATACTAATACTAGCCAGTAATAGAGGGTTTACGAAAATTAGGGGAACGGACATAGTATCACCACACGGTCTTCCATTAGACTTACTGGATAGACTGCTCATAATAGAGACTAAACTATATGATCAAGATGAGGTAAAGGAGATCCTGAGGATAAGAGCTAGGGAGGAAAGCGTTGAATTAAGTGAAGAGGCCCTGGATATGTTAACAAAGATAGGGTTAGAATCTAGTCTGAGATACGCAGTCCACCTCCTAACTCCTGCTAACATTATAGCCAAGAATAAAGGAAAAACCATAGTCGACGCAGAAGATGTGAGAGAGGCTAGAGCACTCTTCTCGGATGTAAGAGAGTCAGCAAAGTATCTAAAGGAATTCGAGGAGGCATTTCTTAAGTAGATTTTTTCAATTTGTATTCGTATATAAGTATTATCGTAATTATTATAAAAACTATCTGTCCTATGTCTACGTGTACATCTAAAGTATTTCCATAATAACCTGTATAAAATACAAGTAGTCCTAATATAACCTTATACCCAGATCTGAGTACCGTGATTATAGTATAGTAGTGTGCTATCATGAAGACCACTCCTGAAATGAATAACATTGACGAGATCTCATGTATATCACATAAGTAGAGTACTAATGAGAATAGCCATATTATGAAGTTCACTACGGCTATTCTCCATGGAACATACCACCTTAATGTCCGAGGTAGTGGATATTCGCTAAGGTAATCTTCGAGAGGGATTCTTTGAGCTATTAATGTGACTATTATAATTAGAGTGAGAGAGATAATATTTATCACGAGTTCTTTCTTAGCTACATTCAAGTCCTTTACCCTCCAGACTATATGTACGTTAAAATAATGTTTACTATCAGCACTGCTAATGAGTACATTGAGATTGCATTCACAATTTTTTGTGCCATAGTTTTTTCGAGGAACTTCTCAGCTACAGCTTGGATAACCTTACTACCATCTGTAATATACATTGGTAACATGTTTATCACTGCGACACTTCCATTAACTATTATAATCCAGTACAGGTAGTTAAATAACTCCATAGAATAGTAGACGTCCTCAACTCTAAAGAACCTAGCTCTCAAGTAGTTTGAAAGTTGAACTCCCATAAAACCTCTACTTTTATTATTAGGTGCTGCTGCTAACCTGATTTTTACATACATTGGAGATCCGTGCCTTAGTATCTTTAGTACTATTAGATCCCCCGGTTTACTCGTGGAAAGTACTCTATGAAGACTCGATACATTATAAATCCTTGTATTGTTTATACTTAGTATGAGATCACCACTCCTTAATACACCATGTGCTGGATAGCCCTCTAATGTATTTATCACTACTACCATATTCGGCTGTTCGAATATGAGAGAGACAAGGCCTATAGCAATGAGGAATACTACTATATTTGCAAGAGACCCCATAGATACTATTCTTAGTTTAGATAAAGGTGATGATCTGTTAAATTGCTCTTCATTAGGTTCTACAAAAGCTCCTAGAAATGCGAAGACCACAGCTACACCAACTGACTTTACCTCAACATTTTCAGAAATAGCCGTAAGCGCATGGGCAATCTCATGCGTAAGAAATGCTATGGTAACTGATAAAATAAAGTATGGTAGTAGGTTTGGCCCTATGGTTATTCCCGGAACTATAGGAGTAACAGGTGAAAACTCTTTACGTACAGTAAAATAGTTTATTATATTTATATGAATGAAGTAGATAGCAATAAGCATCAGAAGAATACCTATGATAATAGATAAAGTAGAGACTATTTTTGTTATTCTCGATAATCTGGTTCCTAGAGAGGTTATCAAGTTATTAAATTTACCAGTTTTTGCATAGATAAGGAATGGATATATGGTTATATTACTCTTTTCTAATCTCTTTCTTATCCTAGGACTACATACATTTATTACATAGAGAACAATCCATAACAGTGTTAGTATGGTTAGGAACTGTAGGGAACCACTATAGAGGTCGAGTGTACTTGTATACAAAGCCAACACCAAGATCGTAAGATTTACCCGCTATATTAATAATTTTCTGTCTAGCCTCCTTAGAGGTACAGAATAGTGGTATTATATCCGCCTTTGTAGTCTCATATATGTATATCAATTCTCTAAACCCCTCTCTATTCAGTGTTGAAAGGTGAAGGCCTCCTATTATAGCCTTCAGTGGAGGATATTCACATGTTCTCAGTACTATTCTATTAAATCCGTATGCTGCACATCCTATGAATAAAAATGTCTTTTCATAGTCCACTAAAATCATGGCGTGCTCTTTATATGGACCGAAGGACAGTATTCCAGTACTGTATATTTTATCCTGAATTCTCATAGGCTCTTCTTCTCTGATTACATACTCAAACTCCTGAGTTAATCCTCCAGGAGGAGTACAGACGAGCTTAGGCTTGAACTCAGCTATGGCTTCCTCATAACAACCTGCTAATGGTCTCTTCCATACGGGTATGAATAGAATATCTATTTCCTTTAATGATAAGCCTAGTGTGCTAGCGTTTCTTTTCAATATATTTAGGGAGGGGCCTGTGGAGAACAGTATTCTCGTACCTTCACTGTGTTCCACTAGGATACTTAGACCGTGTGCTGGGACTACGCTGGTGTGTTTGTATTTCATAGATACAATTGTGTCTACAAGTACTGTAAATTTCATTTGTTGTCCTCTAAAATGCGCCTCTTTATAAGATCCATACTTCTTTCTAATATTATCGAGGTTGGATCCTCAAGTTTTGATAGAAGTTCTCTAGTATTCTTTCGATAATTTTGTGGATTCTCTATTATTTTAAGTACAGTAGATCTAAGTTTATCAATGCTGAGATGATATATAGGAAAACCCATATCCTCTAGAAATTTCTCTATATCCAGTCTCTTAGGGAAGAATGTAATGGCTGGTGTACCCATTAATGCTGCCTCCGTAGCCATAGTCAATCCTCCAGTTACTACAAGTAATGCGTAGTACTCTAGGGATAGGGTGTCGACTGCCTTATCTGGTATTATTATATTGTCGCCCAATTCTTGTTTCAGGAACTCGTATTGATCTACATATCTAGGTAGTATTACCACATTGACGTGCTCTAATAACTCGGATACTATGTTTGACATTACTGACTGCTTTATATTCATAGTTGGATAATAAGATGCTTTGAATTCCCCTGGTCTTAGGACAACATATTCGTACTTAGTTAACCCTAGGTTTTTAAGTACACTTTCCTTTGGACTAAACTTATTAATCCACATGAGTTCGAAGACTCCATTAAATCTCACGAATTTATCCTTGTTTGAATCTATATTTAAGTATTCATTAAAGGCTACGGCTTTTGGAATGATTACCGTATCAGCTAGGGGTATGGTGAGCTTATTCACAAATATAGAGTGAGGTGTATCGCTCAGTAGGAGTATGGGTATCCTAAGACCAAATGCTACTCGTGTTCCTTCTGGAGACGTCATGGAGATGTGAATATCAGGTCGCCTTGTGTTAAGCCAGTATCTACTCAGTTCTAGTTGTCTCTCTGAACTAGCTATAAGCTTACTTAAGAGACTCCTACCTCCATACTCTCCTATTATTACAGGTTCTACTCTCCCGTTCTTCAGAACTCCTATAGTATAGTCGTATTTTCTACATGTAACAATAACATCTATTTCCCGTTTTCTAAACTCTTCATAGAGATAAACGGATATTAGGGCCTGTTTGGGTGTTAGTACATCTATCCATGCGATAGGATTCATAGTGTGCTTTCCTCTTCTTTTGAGACTGTTTTAAGATATTCCTGCACGAATTTATCTATTATTTCTTTATCTTTAGTTGAAAATTTAGGATTTTTCAGTATCCTCTTGACCTTCTCAGTTGGCATGAAAGCTCTAGTGTATAAGAGTCCGTAGTCTCTATGACTTGGTAGGTATATCTCCTTCAGGTATCCTAATTTAATCAGCTTTTTTAGTGTTTTATTAAGCTCTCGTGAATATATACTATCCTTATGCTCGACAAATTTATAGGGAAAGTGCGCACCTTGTTTCTTTAGCCTATATACTATTTCTGTTATACTTCTATAGTCCATAAGATTGCTAATGCTTGCGAGTAGGTATAGAAGTTTTCTATCCGAGAGATTCAACCTCGAGGTCAAAATGTGTCCCATAGAAGATTTTTAATCTCTCTTAAAAATTTTGGGGAGGCAATACTATCTTAAATAGGCGGTCTTAATATTATAGAGAGGATGACTGTAGGTATTTGCCAGATATGTGGCAGTAGTGCTAGACTATTCAGGTGTAGGATGTGTGGTAGGTATGTATGTAGTCTTGAGTTTAATGAAAAAGAGGGGATTTGTGAGATATGTGAGATGACTCTGTGTAGAAAGTGTAGGGTAAGGCTCTCAATAGCAGTATGTGATTCCTGTGGTGTACTAGTATGTGAGGATTGTTCCATTAAAGTAGGGGTAAAGTACTTCTGTAAGGATTGTTATAGGATTAAGAGTTTAAAGGAGTCTTAGTTAAACAGCTACCTGTTTTCTCGCCTCTTTTAGTTCTTCTATTCTTGTTGCTAGTAGATAGGATGATGTTGTATGAATATCGAGTCCTAGCTTTTTCGATAGAGGTATAGCATCAATTGAAACATAGGCTGGATTAAGTCTATGTAACTCACCTCCCACTCTCGGAACTAGAACTTGCATTTGTTGTAGAAACTCCCTTACTGTAAACTTAGTTTGTTTCCTTCTACCACTTCTACTTTCAGCCTTACCTCTCGGCTTAGATAGTCTCTCGATTACGTAATGCTCTACACCATGTTCTGAGGCATAAATATAATGAGCTCTTGAGTGTGGTACAAAAGGCACACTTCAGAGGGAGTTCTTAGTTAAACATTGCATTTAATTACACCATGGAGTATCTATTAGAGAGGACTAATGATGATAGTTGTTCCTAGGATAGTGGTGGATTCCAGAGAAGCAGTGCATGCTAAGGTAGTTCTAAATAATCTAAAGCATCTTGGTGCTATTGTAAAGGTAATGCCCCTTACTGTAGGGGACTATGTAGTATCTGATGAAGTAGGAGTAGAAAGAAAGACAGTTAATGATTTTATCAATACACTAACTAAGAGGGATTTATTTTCACAAGTCCTTATGTTGAGAGAGGCTTATCCCAAAGCTATACTCATACTAGAGGGTAGTCTAAACCGCGTTCTTAAGTACAGGAAAATTCACCCTAATAGTATTTACGGTGCAATAGCTAGTCTCGCACGAAGTGGTATAGCCATTGTACCGACTAGTGATCCTAAAGAGACAGCTAGATTTCTCTTCCTAGTGGCTAGTCAAGAACAGCGTGAAGAAGAGAAAAGACCAGAGGTGAAGGTAGTAAAGAAAGTAGAGAGTATACAAGAACTACAGGTTCTGTTCCTTAGTAGCTTACCGAAGATAGGGCATGAAAAAGCAGTAGCAATACTGAAAACCTTCAGAACTCCTATGAATGCCATTGTGAACTTTAGAGCTTGGAAGAGAATAAAGGGAATAGGTGAGGATACGATACGTAAAGTCGAAAAAGTGCTTATAACAGAATATAGAAGTTCTTCAGGGAATATATGATGGGATAGATTTTTGTGTAAGTGTTCCGTATCTAATTATGTATGATAGAAAGTAGATCTAAGGAGGAGATTGAAGAAAAAATATCCTTTATGGATCTCATAAAATATCTAGTGAGGAGGAGGAGTGTAAAGTATATAGATCCTGAGATTGATGAGAATTTGGAAATTAGATATCCAGTGCTAGACTTTATCCAATCCATAGTAGGAGAGAATGTGGAGGAGTTGCTTCAAGAGTTAAGTGAAAAAAATATACTTAAAAAATCGGTTATAAGTAAAATTGTGAGATGCCCTAATTGTAAATCTCTTAAATTAGTGAGTAAGTATGTTTGTTTTCGATGTGGCTCTGATAACATTAGGCATGTTTATATCCTCACACACATACCCTGCGGATTTACAGGATCTTCCTCGGACTTTAAGAACATCGGCAGAAAGATGATATGTCCTAAGTGTGGTAAAGAACTCAAAGAAGGAGAGTATGCCATTAGAGGGGATATATTTATTTGTGAGGAATGTAGAAGTACTTTCGCCCAACCAGAAGTCGTACACATGTGCGTGAAGTGCAAAAAGGAATTTACAGCGAAGGATGCGTACTATGGCGATCTCTATCGTTACGAAGTTGTAGTGGAGGAACTGACTAAATACGAACATATAGTGGTGAAGGATCTAATAGAAACTGTACTAAAGAAACATAATTACTCGCTTGTAGGGTCTAAAATTAGGGGACTAAGCGGTATAGAGCATGAGTTTTTAGCTATTGGCATTAAAGAGGGAAGGACTGTGGTCATCGACTTCATAAGAGAGGGAGAAGACGCCGAGATGAAGCTAATAACCACCCTAGGTAAGGCTGTAGATCTTCCTATAGCTGTAGATGTGCTAGTACTGGTACCTGAGCAATATGCATTGGAGAAATTAAGGGGAGCAACTACTAATGTTAAAGTACTGAAGTATAGGCATATTGATGAGATAGAAAGTATAATTAGTGAATACCTGTAGTAGTATTCTTTAAGGTATTCTGATGAAACCCTCGAGAAATGGGAATATTATGGTATGAGATATCAATACTATCGTCAGCAATATTACTATATGTATTAATCCACCTATGATTCTTCCCTCGTAGATTTTACCAGCTATTAGTCCACCAAATACAGCTTCTATAATGGCTAGGTAGTAGAATAATGCCTCTACTACTTTGAGACTCAACCTCGGTGCTAATAGTACACCTGCTCCTTTTGCCATTTCAAATAGAGTGTTTATGAAGATTTTAATGAGAATGAAAGAGAGAAACGTTACTAATATTACAGCTAGATATATAATCAACATATATGGTTTCATATTGGCCTTTTTTTCCTCGTTAAATGCTATTATATCGGATAGTACTTGTGCTGACGTGTCTAATGCACTAGCCACATCACCACCACTTCCATAAAGTGCTGCGAGTATTGTTAATGCTCGAGATATTATGAGGGAGTGCTTGAATTTAGCTATATGAGCTCGCACAGCCTCTTTAAAATCTTCTCCTAGACCGACTCGTACCATACACTTGCCTATCTCTTTACCCAATACACCAAAACCTCTCTTAGATGATTCTTCTATCGCCTTGAGGTATGGTATACCTGACTTGATAGCCTCGCTTACAGTCTTCATAAAAGAGGGAATACTCATCTCCATACTACTCACGTGCTTCATATTGATAGTATGTACTATAGCCAAGGGTAATAATCCCAGAATTATAGCTATGGTAATGGAATAGTACAGTGGCTTATATGTTATCAGTGGTATGAAAGGAGGTACTATCTCTACAATTCTCTCACCAGGAGCTAGAGGATGGTATTTAGAGAATAACAGGAAGAATAGCATACTAACATAAATGGGAAGAAGTATGGAGAGAGCTATCAAGATTAATTTGACCCTATAAGTAATTTCAATATACATGTTTACACCCTACTTAACCATCCATCTATTATTATTAATACTATTAGTGAAATTACTGGTACAAGTAGTAGTACTACTAAGACTATAAGTGAGAGAGGATCTATGCCTAGTATAAATCCTCCCATAGAAGACATCAATACTAACATGACCATAAGGACTATGGGCATGACCACGGTGATAGTCACATATACTTCTGATATTATAGAGAGACCATTTGTGATATCTCTCAGTAGCTTCCTTCTCTTTTCTATCATTGAAGATACCATAAACCTCAAAAACTCTGTGGGACTTCCTATAGATATTATGCTTTCTCTAATTCCTTGAAATAATTCTCTCATAACTTCAGAGGGGGTCCTCATGCTAGCATTTTTAAGAGATGTAAGTGCATCTAGTCCTAGTATTTTCATATCTCTTAAGAGGAGAATTAGCTCTTTTCTTATCTGTTTATTATCTTCGACTTCTAATACTGTTTCTATTATTCTCTCTATATTCATTCCTATAGCACTTAACGTTGCTATAAGGCTTACAGTGAATATTAATGTTGACTCTATCGTATATTTTCTGCTTGAATATCTTATTTTAGGATAGTAGACAAGTAAAGCGAATGCCGATATACCTGCGATAGCTGATAGCATAAGAGATAGTAGTAGTGCTGGTATCACTGGTATCTTTAAAAGGCTGTAGTGTACTATGAAAAGTACTGGTGCAAAGCAGATAGAGGTAGCGATAGGTACTATGTTAAGTAATTTTAAATATTCATCAAAGGGTTTAGTGATGCCAGATGCTATATATATTTTCCTAAATTCCTCTATAAAACTACTCTCTAGTAGTCTTCTAATCATGGGATTACCTCTATTCTCATTAAGAATCTCTCTGGATCATAGTAGTAGTTTCTAATGACCTTACTAACATCCTCGAATCTACTCAAGTTCTTCTTACATAGATACTCTAATACCTTACGTCTTCTATCTACTTCGAGAAGGAAGTCCGTTTCTTCTTGAAGTTTTTCCTGCGCAACTCTTTCTAGAATTACGCTCTTATTCTTTCTCTCCAGCTTATCTGTAACAGGATTCCAGGAGAATACCTCATTGCTTAAGAGCTCTCCAGTATCTAGATCTATCCCTAGTATCTCGTGTACTGATGTAACTCTTCTAATTATCTGTCCTCCTCGAACCATTCTCTCTATTTGAACATATAAATTCACCATTGGTATCAATAGTCTGGGAATATTCATAGGCTTACTCTCTAACCTCCTTATCGCATATTCCACATTTTCAGCATGTATTGTACACATTCCAGTATGACCAATAGCTATGCTCTGAAAGAAGGTGTAAGCTTCTTTTCCTCTTATCTCTCCCACTATTATATAATCTGGTCTCATTCTAAGTGCTGACTTTAATAGCTCGAATAGTGTTACATTCTGTACCCATCTCTCTACTGCTGGCCTAGCGATAAGAGGTACCCAGTTTTCATGTGGTAACCTTATCTCTGCCACTTCTTCTATACTGATTATCTTTGCTTCAGGCTTTATGAGCATGGCAAGTGCATTTAGTAATGTGGTTTTTCCAGCTGCAGTAGCTCCACCTATCATGGTACTTTTCTTAAGGTCCATCATTAACCACATAAATGCTGCTGCTTCGCTAGATATAGTCCCAAAGTTTATTAGATCTACTATAGTATATGGATCTTTTCTGAACTTCCTTATAGTGAAGGTACTTCCTCTCCGCGAAACTTCTGCATGGGTTAGGTGTACACGATAACCCTCTGGCAGTGTACCCTCTACTATGGGAGTTGCTATGGAAATCTGCTTTCCAGCCTTATAGGCGAGTCTAACTATAAATGAGTTGAGTTCAGCACTAGAAGTGAACATCACGTTAGTGGGAAGTGATTCATATCTCCTATGCCATACATAGATTGGCGTATTCGTACCATCACAACTAATATCCTCTATCTCCGTATCTCTCATCATTACATCTATCTTACTATAGTAAAGTAGGTCTCTCAATAGGTAGTACAAAATCTTATCTATAGACTCTTCATCTATTTTTATTTTTTTCTTTTTAATGAGCTTTTCAATTAAAGATTTTAGATAACTAATAAATAGCTTTTCATTTTTTATGATTTTTAGATCAATTTTTCTATCCTCTAGTACATATTTTTTTATCTTTTCTATTGCTTCTATATCGGTTTCAGATAATATAGGTTCTATAACTGTATACTTCAATTTTCCAGTTTCTAATTCCTTTACTATTGCTGCATATGCAAATGGTGGATTTATAGGACGTATTTCTAATAGTAGTTCATTTCGATTGTTGATGTTAACTTTTCCTCTCATATTACAATCTGATGATTATTATACTATCGATAATTTAATATTTTGCGGTTACTCTCCTTCTATCTTCGGTACTACAGTATAATACCTACTGAACCTTCCAGGCTTCTTGACCACCTTTATATTACTATAATCTGCATTAATGAGGTTCATGCTTATAGTCCTTGAATCTAATCCCGCTCGTTTTGATATTCTCATTACTTCTTGAATTAATATGTCTATATCTTTTTTAATTCTATTTATTTCATCCCTAAATCTTTCTGAATTATTTATGTATATAATTCTTATTTTCTCTCTTATAAATAATCTAGTAAATAATACAACAGGGAATATTATGAGGAGAGGTAGTATAAGAGCCATAGTAAGTGTAGGAATTCCAAGTAAGGAACTTAGCATCGATATTATGAGTAAAGCAAGTACCACTTTATATATTTTACCCATGATCTTCTCATATTTGAGATATTTTCTTGTTTCTCTTATTTTAGCACTTCCCAGGACTAATCTTTCGAGATCACGTCTTACCTCTTTCCACTTTCTAGCTCTTCCTCCTAGTTCTAGTTCTCTATAGGTAAGTATTAGCCTATCTATGTCGGTAAAGTATCCTGATCTGAAGCTATCTAGAGCCTCTATTACAGAGATAATCTTCTTGATCCTCCTCTTAAGGTATATCAGTTCACGGCTCATCTCTACTCCCCACGGTATAATAATATATCACAGCTTACTTATTAATGTCTGAAACATATGACGACATTCGGAGGAAAAGTACAGGCAATCCCTGCCGAATTTTGGAGGAAAATTGTACACATACTTCTCTCCATGATCCTATTAATCCCCCTTGTATATTCAAACTTACTATCGCCTTACGGTATAAATGTAGTACAGTTCTACGTAATGCTCGTTCTCATTTCACTATATCTAAATGCCATTCATATTAGGATCCCCTCTCTAAGGAGTGAATTGAAGAGTTTTATTAGAACAGCTAGGTATAAGGTAATGGAGCAGATGATGAAGTTTCTCAAGCTTAAAGAACTGGGAGCTAGTAGTGTAGTAGAGGAGCTTGAATATAGACTGGAGAGAATTGAAGATATACTCGACTCACTAATAAGCTCTATGGAGAGAGAGTATGAAAGAAGATGGGGATATATAGGTGTAACCTTTACTACCTCCACAGTACTTGCAATGTACATTCTATTTGGAGAGTATGTTAAGTATGGAATTCTTGGCTTACTGGTATTTGATCCTATAGCTGCTATAGGTGGGTTTCTTATCGGAAGACATAAATGGCCTCTCGTGACCGCTACTATAGAAGGTAGCGTTTTAGCATCAATTGTGTACCTCATACTCATCATAGTCTTAACGAAGGCTACTCCTATACTAGCACTAGCTATCACCTTAGCGATTATGTTAGCTGAAGCTTACGGAATTGAAGATAACGTTTCCATTATCCTCGCTGGTACTATAGTAGCATGGTCTATCTCAAGGATCCATATCTACTCTGTACCATAGATACCAAGTATACTTAGCTATTGAGGATAGTAAGACTAGCTCGATTGATTTTTAAAGAAAAATTAAACCTTATCTAAAGGGATTAAAGCGGGGGAAGAATTACTTCTATAGTATTATATCCTATTTTATTAAAATCTACTATAACTTTTTCGTCAAGCTTGCTGTTACTCTTTCTGAACACTATAATGTACCCTTCTCCTCTTCGTCTCTCGTCAAATGCCCAGACTAGCTCTAGTTTATACTTTAGAAGAGTCTTGTAGAATGAACATACTGGTGAACCTGTTATCCCCTTACACTTTCTACATCTAAAGAGCTGTACTACAAAGGGTTCTACTTGTCTCTCCATAAGGGGACAAGGAACAAAGGACGGTATTCCATCCTTAGGTACAAAGATGACATACTTATGCCTCTTTTTAAGGAGGTTATAGATAGTCTCCTTAATATAGTCCTCTACGTATTCTCTAAGTATAGTATTACTTCTTATAGTCTTTAGGACAATATTAGGTTTCTCTGATAGCTTTATAGTACCGTCAGGGTAGTGTATTTTAATAGAGAAATCTTTGATATTTTCACTTGCTAAGTTTTCTGTATAGAGTTCATCCTTCATCATACACTCCTTACATACGTTCCAGCTAGGAGGCATAAGGACTTCTCTTTTACACCTAGAACATACTTTTTTCCGTCCATTTATGTAGTAGTGTGATATTGTTACCTTATCCTCTAATCTAATATACGTATAGTTACCTATACATACCTTCTCCTTGGTAAACCTATCTAATCTAGCTACATTGACATAATATGTATTGTTTAGATAGAGTGTAAGTCCACCACACTTATGGGCATGTCCGAATACATGTATTATGGGGTTATATTCCTCTATGAGCTTATTTATAACCATTAACCCCGTATGAGAACCGCGTTTATATGGAGTGTACTTAAAGCCTCTATCGAGTATTCCGTAGGGTGGATAGTGTGTTACGAGTATTACTTTCTTCTCTCTAATGGAATATGGTCTGTACTTTTCACCATGACCTACTATGACTATATCATCTATCTCAAAGGGGCCGTTATTGTCCAGGTTGATCATATCTCTGCTATCATATTCTTTACTTCCTATGTCCCAATTTCCCCTTATGTATAGGCCTTTAACTCCTAGTGTACTTAGTTCCTCAAGTATAATCCTCAATCTCTCCTCATTCTGTGGTGATCCTATGTCTCCAGCTAGTACTATCAAGTCTACCTTAAGCTTCCTCTTCTCTACATCTTCTATAAGGGCCTTTACGGCTTCCATACTACCATGGATATCTGATACTACTAGCAGTCTAACCACTCCTAGTACACCTATTCTTAATCTGAAGTGGTCTCATTATAATTTAACGTCCTCATTTACTTTAATATTAAGAACTCTTACTCTCCTTCATTTCCTTTACATATGCACCACAGAAGGGACAGTGTATTGAGCTGTGTAGTATTACCTCACCACATACGTTGCACCTTCGTATAGTACCACTCACGTCCTCTGGCAATGAGCTAAGTTTATCCCAGTATCGACTAAGTCTTCTGTTGAGACTTAAGAAGAGTAGAGTACTATAGATTAGTGGAAATAGTGCTATGAGTACTGGGGGAATTATTAGTAGCTGTGGGTTATCCTTGAATATATCTACTAGTAAGTATGTGCATACGATCTTTTTATAATCCTCTGTTAATGATATCGCCGAGAGGGAGACTATAAAGGCAGTAAGTATCAGTATTTTACGTATCATAGAATGTCTTTTATTAAGCAAATCCCAAAAATCTTCATTTTTCTCCTCCTTAATGTATGATATATTTTCTATTCTTGGTGTTATTATTAATATGTTATAAAGATCCCATATAGATAATGACAGACAGAATACCAGAGAATGCATCATTATCAACATAGTGATACAGTTTACGATAGATCTCAACGGAGGGGTGAGCTCAGTCCTTAAGATAGCAATTGTGACAGAAGGTAACACTGTTAGAAGAATCATCATGATTACCAAGAGGATCATGTTATCCACTATATCGAGGATAAGCCTTCTTCTCAGCCTTATTAGAGTTCCTATCAGCTTAGTGGAACCTTCCATTATTCATGTTGATCATCTGTTCACTAATAAACTTTTTTACTTTCATGATCTACCCTACATTGCATATGTCTCATAGAGTATCTGTAGTGATTCCCGTCAGAAACTGTGAAAAGACTCTAAAAAGACTACTTGATAGCATTATCACTCAAACCCTTAAACCCGCTGAGATAGTGGTAGTAGACGATAACTCTACGGATAGAACCCCTAGTATTGCTTTAAAGTACCCCATTATACTATTGAGAAAACGAAAAAGGGACGGCCCTAATACCTGTAGGAATATAGGAGCTGAATGTTCAAGTGGAGATGTCATAGTATTCACAGACGGCGATTGTAGGCCATCTAAAAATTGGATAGAATCTATAGTATCTAGGATAAAAGACGCGGATATTTTAGTAGGTAGTGCTATGACGGATAATCTCGATAGCATGATTAGTAGATACTTAGATAGGAGTCTAATTTCCCCTCTACAAAAGTACACTAGAGAAACAATATTAAATGGAGATTTCAAGCCGTTTATGATAGTGACTACTAATAATATAGCAATTAAAAGAGAGGTTTTGGATAAACTTGGAGGGTTTGACGAAGAATACCTCTGGTATGGTTGTGATGACATGGATTTCGTCTATAGAGCTTTAGCTCAAGGATATAAAGTCCTTTGTTCCAAAGAGGTAATAATATACCACTACAATAGGACTGCCCTCCGCAGTATAATTAATCGGTATTTCCAGTACGGTAGAGGTTTTGCCATATTTGTAGAGAAAAATGGAAGAAGTATCTATAGTAGATCAATTAAGCCATTAATGCTATCTCTCGTAGGTTGGTATATCTTACTTGTAGTCCTCCTTCTTACATCCCCCTTAATGATGCTAACTCAGATAGTGGGTACTTATGTACTAATACTCTCATTATACATTAAAATCAAGAGATTTGGCAAGGAGACTATATTTTACCCTATTCTCGACGTACTGCTTGCGACCTCATCTGTGCTAGGATTCTTTGTTGAGAGGATAAAGAGAATACTTAAACGCGAACACAATATCTATTGAAGCACTTATCCTCTTTAGTTAACAACTTTATAAGATAGTGAAGTATAGAAATAAGTAGAAGTACCTGACTAGTATAGATACAGCCCCGGTAGCTCAGCTGGTGGAGCGGCGGCCTCGTAAGCATATAATTGTGAAAGCCGAGTAAGCCGCAGGACCCGGGTTCAAATCCCGGCCGGGGCTCTAGTAATTAGTCGAGAATTAGTTCCAAAATCCTTTTAAATAGCCAATGATGTTATCCTTATCTTAGAGTAGACTGTGATGTGTATGAGCAAACTTGGAGGTTATAAGATAGACGAGGAAGAGTTAAAAGAAGTATTAGAAGAGGTATTTTCGCGTAGAACTCTCATGGCACTCTATGATCTGTTGAATAAAAGAGTGATTAAAAGGGTACACGGTGTTGTAGCTGCAGGTAAGGAGGCGAGAATATATTGGGGGAAGGGTATGAATGATGAAGATCTAGCTATAAAGATATTTCTCGTGGAAACTGCTGAGTTCAGAAGGTGTATGCTTAGATACATAATAGGGGACCCTAGGTTTAAATATGTTCGAAGAGATAGATGGCATTTGATCAGATTATGGTGCAGTAAAGAGTACAAAAATCTAATGAAAGCTTATGAAGTTGGTGTTCCCGTTCCTAAACCTATATCCTTTAAAGAGAATGTTCTTGTAATGGAGTTCATTGGTGATGAAGGTACTCCTGCTCCACTAATCAAGGATGCACCTCCTGAAGATCCCGACAAAGCTATGAAAGAAATAATAAACTATATTGATGTACTATTTAATAAAGCAAAGCTAGTACATGCAGATCTCTCAGAATATAATATAATGAACTATAAGGGTAAGTTATATTTAATAGATTGGGGTTCCTCTGTACATATATCTCATCCTGAGGCTACAAGTTTTCTTAGAAGAGATCTGACGAATATAATTAGGTTCTTTACCGAACTGGGTGCTGAAGTAATTGATGTTGAAGAGTGCCTCAGGAGGATAATTAGTAGGCAGTCTCTTCCTCTTTAAGCCAGTCTAAGAGACCTTTCTCCTCCAATTTTCTCACTTCACCGTGTTCATATCTATATAATATGTCACCTCTTTTATCTGGTTGGAAATCCCATGGTCCAACAAGTACTATATCTCCCATTCTCATCCATACTCTTTTCTTCATCTTTCCAGGTATTCTGCATAGTCTTACCTTACCATCTGCACACTTCACTTTAACTCTGTCGTATCCTAGCATTTGTATTATTATTCCCAATACCTCATCTTCTGCTGGTAGTCTGAGTTCTTTTTCATCAACTGAAGACTTCTTCTTGCCCATAATGCTCACTAATTTAAGTGCATGCACATATTTAAATTACTCGAATGGAATGACTTTAGAAGACCTCTCTGACCTAGAACTCTTAAGTTTTAGTACTCTTTGTAAGCTGGGGGAGAATGTAAAGAATATTGTTCCATGATAGAACGTCGATAGTATCACCCTCTTTTATCCATAAGGGTATAATATCTCTTCTTAGATCCATTATAGTATAATCGTCTAGTAGCATGAGTGTTATAAATGGTGGGTTTACTGACATGACAAGTGCTTTTCTAATATCACTTGAACTAACTCGCATGATATCTTCTCGAAAAATATTCGAGAGGGAAATGTTCTTCTCTTTATAGTTCACTAGACTAGTAAGTTTAACAGTTCCTCTACTAATCTCCTTTACTAGATAAGGAGTCCTATCTATTACTACAATTTCGCCCTTTCTGACAGGCGGTAATAGTACTCTTATGGTGGCTCTTACCATTCTTCTTCCCGTTCTACTCGTACCTATTTGCTTTACCGTCTCTAGTATTTTCCCCATGTATCTTACCTGTATAGTATGGGCTAGTTTTCTAGCTGCATTTAGTGAGATTAATTTAAAGTCTAAAATTCCATTACCTACTACCTCATCTACTAGGATAGCCCCCCTATCCCTCTTGTACAATTTCTCAAGTTCTTCATGTGCTATCTTGATTATCTCTCTCATCTCTTCCTCACTTAATTTTCTTCCTTTCGCTCTCACCTGAATTATTGCTTTTTCTTTCCTAGAAGCTATAGCTTTACAGTTCGGACATAATTTGTACTTGACCTTAGCATTAGTTCGATAAGTCTCTTTATAGTATTCCATGGTTTGGTGAGCTCTCCCTAAAACTTGTACTTCTACTGGTATGTTGTCTTTAGTACTGGGGATACGTGATAGGTGTACGTTTATCTGTAGCATTTTAACCTCTCCTAGTGGTTTTAATTTACTCTCAATCCTACGTGCTATACATTTCTTAATAGCATCTACTATATTGTGTTCTTTCATTATACACCAGTTACCCTTTTCTAGGTATGAGAAACAATCTCTGCAGATCGTTATCTCTACCAGAGGCGGTAGTTTGAGTATTCTATGAGTATTTCTGTAACACTTAAAGCATAAGTTATCTATCAGTTTACTTGTAGGTAGTCCGCATATTGCACATACTCGCTTGACCATTAGGATCTACCCTGCTCTGAAATATGCATTACTAAGTTAGTATTAGTTGTATGTGTGGTACTCCTTCTACTGATATTATTGCTTTTCTGAGTAGATCATTATCTCCTATTAGCTCTTTCACTATCCTTTCTCCTACAGCATTCACTATAGTTGCTTCTCTAAGTATGTTAAAGAGTTCCTCCGAACTCACCTTCTCACCACCATAAAAATCTGGGTTTACATACAATTTGAGATCACCTTCCTTGAGAGTCATACCTAGGAGTTCACTATCACATACGGCTACTATTACGTCTCTATTTCTTCTATGCACCTTTACGTAGTACATTATCCTTATCTCTAGTATTAGTATGTGCCATTTTAATTAAACTTATGTATCATATAGACGACTATACGTTCAATGCTGCCTTAAAATCCTCCTCTGTTTCTCTTGATAGTCCAAAATATTTAAGTTGATAAACGTGACTATAGAGTGGGATGAGGGCTGGTATTTCTGATATATGATGAAAGACACCAGGACTGAGTTTTACTGTTCACTTCATCCGTAACTTCATATGCCGAATTATATCTTTTCGTATCTGCTACGGATGGGTTCACTACGGCTAGTATCCCTCCAACCACCCTACAGTGGTCTACCACCCTCGGGTAATTGGAGTTCATTTAGGGTTCATCACCCTCAATAATCATAGGGTTCACACTACCAGTAGTGAATAGTAGAAGAAACTTTATGAATCTTAATAGTCCTGAGAGGTATAGAAGGACGCATAATGGTATAAAATGCTACGGTTTAACGTTTCTATCCTTTAGTTATGTAGTCCTGCTCTCTTTAAGTTCTATCCTCATATAGCCATCCTCGCTTCTTCCTAGGTCAAACTCTAGAGTAATTGGTTTAATATCCCTCCACTTCATTTTTCTTATAGTTAGTGTTCTAACGTAAAGATTCCTTCTCGTAAATAGTTTCAATATGAATAAGCCATCCGCATAATCAGATAACCTATTCCCCATCTCCTCATCACAAGTGACTATGGTAGTTAAATCCTCTCTCTCTTTTATCATTCCTAGCATCAGTCTTGCGAGATCCTCTCTACTATACCCAGCTCCTTGAGGGAACATGGAACTCATGGTATCTATCACTAGTCGAACTCCTTTGATCCTATCTAACTCTCTCTCTAATTCTCTGTAGGCGTTAAGTATTCCCTTGTGGGCATCTCCTCCCATTACGACTAAATTTACTCTCATAATACTCAGTTGATCATCTCTGATTAGTTTTGAGACATTCCATCCTAGTGTTTTCATCCACATAATTACTCTTTCTGGAGGGTCTGTAGAAGATACGTATACTGAAGGCTCACCGATCGATGCTCCAGTTAATACGAATATAGCTGCTAGTGTACTCTTCCCACTACCACTATCACCAGCTATTATGTACACACCACCCTTTTCTAATCCTCCTAGTAGTCTATCTAACTCACCCCAGCCGCTCATTATAGGCCTCATTCTTAGCCCTCTAGCAGTAGCTCTTCATCCATAAGCTCTTTTCTCAGTAGTTCTCTTACAGCGACCCTTATTATATGGGACTTGGACTGAAAAACACCGTTCCTTACTAGTCTATCCATTTCTCTCATTAAACTTTCCGGAAGTCTTATGGATACCCTTCTCATTTATATCACATCTCCAACGTCTCTTCATATGCTAAGGAACTAATATTTAAAACTTCTAATATATCAGATATATGTTATGGAAAGGTTCACTGGAGAGCTTATAGGAGATAAGGTCATAGTATTCGATAAAGATAAGGCTAATAAGCTATATAAGCTAGGGTTCTTTGGAAAATTCGTAGGATATAGAAAGGTGAAGAATTTAGAGGTAAGAGATTATCTAGAGCTCTCACTATTAGAAGCACTATACCTAATGGAAGAGGGAATTTTAATAGTCTACTGTATGGATAGAAATATTACGAAGGAAGAGCTTTTAAAGATAGCTAGGAGCAAATACGAACACTTTGACGATGTATATACGGTATACCGAGATTTGAGAAAGAGAGGATATATTGTAAAATCAGGGTTAAAATTCGGTTCTACTTTTGCAGTCTATGAACATGGTCCTGGAATAGATCATGCTCCGTTCCTAGTACACGTTTTACCCTACGAGGAAGCAATAGATCCCATAGAGATAGTGAGGGCGGGAAGACTTTCCCATAGTGTAAGGAAGAAATTCATTCTCGCAACAGTAAATCCTAATAACGAGATTGAGTATTACTCTTTTTCATGGTTTGGATAATCGTATCAAATCTGGAGCCGGGGGAGGGACTTGAACCCTCGTCAACTCGGTGACCATGGACTTATCCACTGCAGCCGAGCCCCTAACCCCTCGGGCACCCCGGCCTTTATCCCTGAATATAGGTCTTTCTGATACCTTCACCAGTATCTGAATACTTGTTGTAAATATACCTTTCTTCCATTTCATGTACTAACTCCTATAATACTTCTCTTTCTTTTTAGATAATATAAATAGTTTTTAAAGGAGACATCAGGAGGTACCCTATGATCTACGTGTGGTATATATCCTCCTTCTTCTATAAGAGGCCTTAGTCTATCTAGTTCTTTATCTATGTACTTCGGACCAGCTATTAGTGCCATTTTATCTACTCCTCCCATCAGTAGTGCTTCTCTTCCATATTTTTCTCTTAGTAGTATCGGGTCTGATCCAGCTCTAACTTCGCATGGAAAGAAACAGTTAATACCAGCTTCAAGCCATAGTGGTATTAGTAGATCTATATTACCATCACTATCCACTATATTCAACCACACTCCATGATCTCTAAGGAATTCTGTGATACGCTTATAGCATGGTACCATGAATTCTTTAAAGTGTTTAAGTGAGATCAGTGGTCCTCCCTTCCAACACATGTCTTCCCACCATCCTGCGAAGTCGGGCTTTAATTCTCTAACTATAGGTCCTATCATCTTAAGTATCATCTCTACTCTAAACTCGAACATGTCCTTGATTAATTCTGGTTCTCGATAGAAGCTCTTACAGAGATGCTCCAGTCCCATTAATCCTCTTGCCCATCCGAAGAATCCACCTGCTGATACACCTAAGGGGTAGTCTCTCTCCTTGTATTTATCCAACAGTTCATCCCAATTATCGGGGTATTCTATGTTATTCAAGTCAAATCTCATTTTATACTCCTCCCATGTATTCCAATCCTTCACTGGAAATTCTAGGTACCTAGGTATAGAGCTCAGGTTCGTCTCATCTTTGAATATCACCTTTACGACACCATCTTCATCTCGTACTGTAATAGTTCTTTCATCTTCCTGTAAGATCTTATATTCAAATTTTCTGAATGGAATTTTCATTGCAGTAGTTTTCCTTATTTCAAATCCAAAGTACCTATCGGCGGTCTCGTTATCTATAACCCAGCTAGGAAGCCCTTCTTTATGCCATTTTCTTAGTGTTTGAGGCCAGTATCCGAACTCCATATCGGGTACATGATCTACGGGCTCATACTTGAATGTATTTAGAAAACGTGTCCTCGTATTCAGCTTAAGGCTTTTATCTATCATGTTTGAGAAAAGATTCTAACTTCTTAAATAGCTTTCCTATTAAAATACCATGCCCTCATCATTATGGCCAATTCATTAATTTTAAATGATATGAATTTTAATACCGACTCGAACTCTAGCACGATGTTAAATGAAGAACTAGAACTGCTCGAAACAGAGCTGAGAAAACGAATAGCTCCTGAGTACCATACTAAGATCTCAAGGATTCGTAAAAGAATACTAGACCTATGGAGAGAAGGACTCATAAAGTCAAATCATAGCGTAATGGAGTTTATTCTCAGTTGTTACTTGATAAGTAAAGGATATGAAGTAGAGGTAGAGGTAGGGCTTTTAGATGGTCTAGTTTGCGACATATATGCTTCCAATAATGGTAAGGTTCTAGTAGTGGAGGTAGAGACAGGATTCGTTCCTCCAGAGCATGCTCTAGACCCTGTAAATTATAGGTTAGCTAGAGAGCTTAGCAAAATAGCTAGGTACAGTAAATTTGCCGACGAATTTGGTATAGCTATCCCACCCTACCATATGCTTCAAATACCTCCCACTCTCCTAAAACCATCATATGAAAGGAGTACTGAAGAATGTAAAAAACTTAAGTTACTACTAGATCTCTACTATAAAAATCCTCCCATATCACTAGAGGATCTTAAACAAGCTAAGCTTAATGTAATCTATGTGGTCACTGTCGATGAAAATGTTGTACTAGAGTTCGATCCCATTGACTACGTAAAGATGACAATGCCCTTAATGCGAGTAGTTAATATGAAACTATAAAGTATTTATCATAAGCTACCCCCTTACTCATATGGAAAGATTTGTAAAACGAGTATCTTTAGTCTGTATAACGGATGGAAGCTACATGGTTACCCTGGTGAAAGAGAGGGAGAGAGAAGTATTCAAGATATTAGAGAAAAAATGTAAAATATTAGAAAAAATTGAAGGTTTACTCACAAGGTTTAAGTATAACGATATTGAAATAGAATATCTTAATGGTAGTGGTAAATTAATAGTAAGAGGAGTTTCAAGAAATGTAAGAGATATCTTAAGGACCTTGTTTGGGAATAGTAATACTTAATTATACTAATGGATCGTATCCGAGGGATAGGGAGAGTATGCTCTTACTATTGATTAGCCTACTAATAGCCTTCTACATAGCCTGGAGTATAGGTTCTAATGATGAAACTATGGCAACTCTAGCTGGTAGTGGTTTCATCTCGATTACTCTAGCTGCAATTATAGGTGCTCTTATGGACTTTTTAGGTGCTACTTTAATGGGTTATACTGTTGAGAAGACTATAGGAAAGGAGTTGATAACTGGAAGCATGAGTCTACTAGACGTGTGTATTATATTATTGGCCGTAGCAACTTGGCTGGTGCTGGGTTCATACAGAGGGTGGCCCATCTCTACAACTCACTCAGCAGTAGGTGCTGCTATCGGTCTAGGTGTTCTCAAGTTTGGTCTGTCCGGTGTGAGATGGGAATCACTAACTAAGATTGTTTTAGGATGGGTGATCTCACCAATAGTGGGTTTAGTTGGTTCTATGTTATTTTACTATTTAGCCTCTAGAATTATCAACCCTAGAATAAAGGGATTGAGAGGAATCATAAAATTATCGAGGTATTCATCTATACTCCTCCTAATATGGACCTCGTACACTGCATTTTTCAGAGGGGCAAATGATATAGCAAACGCTACAGCATTTTTGAGTGTTCTTCATGGACAATCTGTACTATTAAGGATGATATGTGGAGCTGGAATGGCCCTAGGCCTACTTGTTGTTGGAAGACGCGTTATAAGATCGGTAGGTGTGCAATTGGTTGAACTAAATCCATTCTCTGCACTATGCGTTCAGGTATCTGTGGCAATAACCCTTTCTGTGGGCACATTATTAGGCCTTCCTCTATCTGGTACACATGTATTAGTTAGTGCTATTCTGGGTATAGGACTAATTAGAAGGACGTGGATAAACCTAAGTGGAATACTTGAAATATTCCTAACGTGGATTATAACATTCCCTTCCTCTGCCCTACTTTCTATTGCTTTCTCATTATTAGCGAACTACTTCGTCTCATGATCACCTAATCGCTCTAACTATTATAATCTTCAATACATCACCCACATCTTCTGAATAATCGCATATGCTCTCTAGAGTTTCTATCAGTCTCTCTAGGAGGACACTATGTCGTATAGATCTTTCTCCAGAGCATAGTGTAGCGAGCCCTTCTACATATAGTGCATCCATATTTTCCTCTATTTCCTCTACTTTATGAATTAATTTTAAACTAGCTTCAAAGTCATCTGATATACGTTTTATCGCACATCTTATAGTCTCGACACATAGTCGTGCTCTCTCTATCATTTTTAAGAGTATGCGTGATTCACTATGCTCAAGTATACCCTTTTGAGTATTAGGTATTTCTAGTACTCTTGCACCGTCTCTAGCACTATCTGCTATCATATCCATACGTTCTACCACTCTTACAAAGTCCTCTCTACTTAAGGGTGGAATAATCCCTCTAGCTAGATCCTCAAATATTTTTCTCTTTATATCATCTGCTTTCTCCTCATTTTTATGCACTTCTTTTAACCATATTTCAAATTCTTCTAAATCTCTCTCTAATAAGTGTGATATAGCATTATGTAGTGCCATTACGGATTCCATACAAGCCTCAGCATGTTTAAGTAAGAGATCCAAAATTCTTGTTTCAGAACGATTAATTTTCCTCTTAAGGATGCCCCTTATGCTAAGCGGCATACCAATCACCTATATACCATATTTAGTATTATATAGATATAATTACACCTATAAATTATTTTTCTTAGATCCACTAATGCAAGCTATTTTAACACTAATTATTGTTTAATAAAGATTAAACAACTATACTAGTATAAAGTGTTTAGCCTTTAATTACGGCACTTCGAATACTATTTTTTCATAGCCCTCTATGTGATCTCCCTTCTTCACCCATACTAGTAGTGTGTTCTCTGTGGCTTCATATTCACCACTCATATATACCTCTAGTATTCTGAAGGAGCTAGGCAGTAGCCAGTATACTTCATAGTCATACTCTGCCATCGTAGATGCATACTTATTTTCGTAAGTATTAATCCCCTTCTTAAGCTCTCCCGAGAATCTTATGAAGAATACTATAGAGGGATGTGTAAGTTGTCCCCTAAATACTATATCTATATCCTCTACTGTGGGTTCTGTTACTCTATCGTTTATGTATACCTCCTCTTCATCTAATAGCATCTGCATACTCTCCATAAGTACTTCCATTTCAGTCTCTATGTCTCCTTCATCCATTAGTCTAGCGTAATAGAGAGATCTGTCCTCATAATCAAATATGAGTACTTGTACCACCTCTCCACTAGGTAGGAGATTAAAAATTCCCTGTGCATGAATAGGTTTTAACTTTCTATCTCCTAGTACCATGTTTTAAAAGGTGGAGAAAGCCTTATATCTCTTAGGACTAGGCTAGGTTATGATTATGGAGTCAGGGTATGAATGGTTATTGCCTATCATCATCAGTGGAAGCGGTGGATTTACTGTTGGATTTATAGTAGGTTACGCTCTAAAGAAATTTCTAAAATTAGTAATAATAGTACTGGGATTATTCCTAGCGATGCTATTCCTTCTGTGCTATATGGGTATAGTAGTTCTAAATTACGAGAAACTTATGGTCTTACTAGCTAGCCTGATGGAAACAATAAAAGAGGGGGCAGGAAAATTCGTCAATTGGGCTACTGTTAACATACCCTTCTGGGGTTGTTTTTCCGTAGGGGCCCTATTGGGACTCAAGGTCGGTTGATTCAGTCCTAACTATTCTTCCACAGTAGTTGCAAACTGTAGCATCTTTAGAGATCTTAGCTTTGCAGAAGGGGCATATTGTATACTCCTCTTCTTTAGTTCGTTCTCTAGCTCTTAAATATAATATAATGATCACAAGAAGTACTACTAGTACTAGCATGCATTCCCATTTTAGGGGATAGAACATTTCCTCCTTTACAACAAAGCCCATTTCTCTAAAATCATCGAATATACTCCTTCCTCCTACTCTCGCCATGATCTTAATAAGTTGCGACGTTGATTTTACCTCTCCTACTCTTCTCACCTCTTCAAATAACTTTTTATAAAATTCTACTCCTCCATACTTATCTCCTATCCTCTTAACAACATAGTAGGCTGCAGAGTAGTATAGTCCTTCAAGAGGGCCACTATGCCAATTCGTTATCACTCCTAGATTAGGAGAAACCAGTTTTCTGAACTCTTCTGCTCCCTCTAATCTCCTTCTCTCCATGTCAGAGACATTGATATTCAGTTTCTTACATACGTAGAAAGAGAGATACTCTGCCATTCCCTCATGGAACCATCTCAATTGAGGAGTAGCTTTAATACCTATTCTCCCAAGCGCTACATGAATATACTCATGTATTAACACTTGTTCCTTATATCCTGGCATGAACCTAGTTAGTGCTAGGTTTAGGTTTATAGGTCCACTTTCTCCTAGGTTTATCACACTACTGTAAATGAATCCAAGCTTGCTCAATTCTATGAGGTCTGGGAGGAAGAATTCTACTTCAAGTTCTTTAGGAAAATCGTTGAAAATGTCTTCTAATATAGGTTTTGCACTTCTAAACACTCCCATGAGCTCATCTATGAAATCCCTATATATTCCAGGCGCTTTAAATATTATCTTACAATCGTCTATTTTATAGAGTATATTTTTAATAGGAATCTCTTTTTGAAGCTTATAGTTAATGCATATGCGTGCTCCTTTACTTAAGTACCACTCACTAACTGTTCCTCCATATCTTACAGGAATAGGAGACTCCAGTACATATGTTATATTAGCTTTAGTGCCTTGTTTATCAAAATACTTGGGTTTGTGTGGAAATTCTTTTATACATCTTCCGAAGTTGGTGAGTAATATATTTACTCTAACAGTACTATTATCACTAGCTCCTATTAATGGTGTCATAAACCATGCATCATCTCCTAAAATTAGAGTTGCATATCGGAAGGTATAATTTATTATCATTATAGCACTTGAGTTAGAAGTATACCTTACTTTAATAAGATCATAGAAGTAATATGAGTCCTTTTCTTTCGTATGTTCTAGGATAATATATCCTTTTAGCTTTTCAATAGTGTAATTTTCGTACTTAGGTAGATATATTAAGCTTGTGCCATTTCCCCACCCTCTGAATACTATGTGTATTTTAGCAGTTCCATTCTCCATAACGTATATATTCCATGTGTACTCAGGATATCTTATTTTGCTTGTATATAATGAATTTACTTTTACATAGTTATTTGATACTACCGTTCCAAATATTAATAATAGGATAATAATGTATATCCTTATACTTCTTGCAAATGTCATGTTCTCACTTACGTATTCGTATGTAATTACTTCAAGACTTCGTATTAATATTAACGGTTCTAGTCTTGTCTACAAGTTTGCTAAAAAATTTACTTTATTAATGGTTTTAGAAATTTTATTGCTTCTTCTGCTCTCCTCTTGGGAGGAATTCCTCTAAAGTCTTCAAGAGATAGGTAGCCCTTAAACCCTATATTCTTTAAGAGGAGTACTACTTCCCTCCAATCAACTATTCCCTTATCAAGTGGTGCTGGAATATACTTTCTTGGATTATTAGGATCATGATCGTAGTTCTTCACGTGGACATGTCTAATATAGTGTTTGAGAATATCTACTTGAACTCTAGGCGGTTCCCATCCCTCCCAGACAGCATTTCCTGGATCGTAGAGTACTCCTATTATATCAGGCTCTAAGCCTCTCACGAGGTCTATTATTATTCCAGCTGAGGAGGCTATACATCCTCCTCCGTGTTGCTCTAGTATAGGTATAACCTGCATACCTCTCCTTTTCAATTCTCTCGAAAGATCTATTGCTTGATTTCTAAACGCTTTTCTTATCCCTTCATAACCTCTTTCAGGACTGTATCCCGCTGCCTGTACCCTGAAATATGGTGCATTAAGGAGCGTAGCTACTTCAGCCACTTTAACCGCCATTTTCTTATTAGTGCTCCATTCATCTTCAGTGACTCCTAATTTTACATAAGAGGCAAGAGAGGGGACTTCAAGTCCTAGATCTTCAACATATTTTTTAATCTTTTTCACATTTTCGAGGTCGTAATCAATGGGAATGTGTATTCCATCTGTGTGAATTCTTATCTCTATACCATCGTAACCCAGCTCTGCTATAGTTTGTGCAGCTTCCTCTATTGACTTGTCACTGAATATTAGTGTATATACTGATAGCTTCATATTCTTCACATTACACAAGTCTATGCGTATATAATAACTTTACCTGTGTGCGTCTATGAGTTCTTCTAATATACTTCGAAATCTTTCTCTTACTTTAGTATAACTACGTGGTGGTGGTTGCCCATGCCCATTAGTTTAGGTACTTACAGCATTTGGGTTATTTATAGTTAATTCGGGCATGGGCCTCTCCCTTAACCACCTCATGTGGTTCGGTGGTTCATTGGGAGCTACATTGACGGGCACCACGGGGCCCGCCTTACGGGTTATGAGGAATAGCCTCCCGCCCTTGATGGATACTTTTCCGTCATCGGAGCGGGAGAAGAGATTCAAGCAGGCAACATACTGAGCATTAAAAGAGAAGCCGCATCTTCTGCACTTAAATGTTTCCTTGTCAATTCTGTTTCTCTTATCTACGTAACCACATATTGGGCATGTGATAGAAGTCTTCTTTGCATCAACTTCTTCTACACTTAAACCACGTTCGTGGAACTTGTAATCTATATACTCTATGAACTTACGGTACGGGAACGTTGACAACCTGTAGTTTAGCTGTTTATTCTTCCTCCTACCGTTAAGCTTTAAATCCTTAAGGCTCTCTCTAACCAAATCAGCGTTATGTTCTCTAGCAAGTTCTGCTAGTAAAGTAGTTATCTTCTTTAACCTATCCTCAACACGCACCTTCTCACGAGAACCATACTTAGCGAGAAGCTTATCCCTTAACCTAGGGTTCTCCACTTTCTCTTGGATACTCTTCCTAATCCTCCTATAATTAGTACGTATTTTCCTAATATCGTGTCTTATTGAAAACAATGCAACTTCATTCTTATCGTAATTAACCAGTAAACAGTCAACACTATCTTCATTAATATCTATGAAGAGCTTATTCCTATGTTCTCTTACTTCAACATTTCTACGTATAGTTAGAAGCAAGTAAATACAGTTACCATCAATTAGTATCTTGGAATTCCCTAGCTTAGCTCCCTCAAGTTCTCTCTTAGCATAATCATATTCCATTACTAGAAATCTCAAGCGAATACCGTTACCCTTAGACATAATCAATAGTAAGAAGTCATGTTTCTTCTCAAGCTTGTAAATATCTATATGTAGCTCTATGACTTTGTTACCTTCTATCTTAGGTGGTGACGGCGGTGATATTTTCTTCCTCTTCTTCTCTGGTAATTGCTTCCACTTGTTCAGTAACTTCCTATAGCTACGGTACATCGCTAGTGCTCTCTTATACGCTTCTTGAACAAACTTGTTATGGAGATGAGAGTATTTCTTCCTCAAAACCCTATAGCATAGCTCATGTGCTTTCTTCCTACTACGAACATCATTCTTAACGACTATGTCTAGTGTCTCTCTTAGCATTGAAGTATAATCATTCAAGAGATTGAGTAATAGCGCCTTATCGCTCTTTGTTAGCGGTATGAGCTTAAGCTTTATCGTCTTCTCAACTGTTTTAATCATCGTTGCCCACCACCTCTTCTATGACCTTTTTTATCTTCCTAAACTTTTGTGAACGCTTACCATAGATTCTTCCAGCGAAACTGATAACTATAGATATGAAATCCTCAATAAGCTCCTCCATATAGCCCTTCTCGCTCTCCTCCACAACCTCTACCTTCACACCCTGCGACTCGAAGTATCTCTTGAGGTATTCGAAGCCGAACCTTGTTAACCTATCCTTGAACTCCACTACCACTACATCTACTTGGTGCTTCTCAACAAGGCTGAGTAGCTTTTGTAAACCGCTCCTATCTTCCTTTAACCCGCTGGCGACATCGGTTATCACATCAACAACCTTGTACCCCTTAGCAGAACAGTAATTCCTTAACCTCTCAATCTGCCTATCGAGATTACCATCTTTCTTCTGTTTGTGAGAGCTAACTCTAGCATAGATTACTGCTCTTACCTCGCTTGGTTTAACGCCGGATAGTATTCTCCTTACCTCACTCTCCGGTATCATCCAGAACCTACCCACACGGATAGCGCGTATCTTACCTTCCTTAATCCACTTCTTAACACCACTAACACTAATATTGAGGAGTTCAGCAACCTCCCTAGTACGATAAAGCTTCACAACCATCCATAGTACCCCTAGTATTCTCTAGTAACTCTAGTAGCTAAACTAGCTTAAAAACCTTTACCCAACGAATAGTCTCCACTTAGGGATTACTGTTCTTATATCATTTATTGTTATAATCTTCCTGTACTCTATAGGATTAAGTACTTCAATAGCTAGTACACGTCTTCCTCCTTCTATGTATGGGAGATCTCTTTCATCTACACCTGAATCGGGTACTCTCTTTGCGTACTCCCATATATCGCGTACCTTTCCTTCAATAACTCTTCCAACTTTAAATTCCCCTACTATGGCTTTTATGGGTTTTGAGGCGTATACTAAAACTCTACTACCACGTTCTATGTCAAATACTTTCTTCCTTAATTCTGGTTTTTCACTCCTCTAACCACTTGATAGGCGAATATTGGTTTAAACGACATTAGGATTAAGTTGTTCAGGTTACCGTTCTGGTTCTCCGCTACTTTCGTTTCTTTTGTAGCGGAGTCTTCATTACGGATGGGTATCCTCCAAGCCCGACTACGGGAGCACCTTTTCGTTGCCTTCACTATTCGATTGCCCTGTTCGGCACTCCCCTCATCGAACTTGGATTCACTAAGGCTCATCCCCCTCGCCCTCCTCACAGGGGTCGATATCCACTAAGCTCATCAAACTATGGCTTATAAGTATTTAGATGTTACGAAAACAACACTATATGTTACTGCCCGCTTATGGTAATCACATATTTAGATATCAATTTTTGGTTTCACGCTACTTCTCTTCAAGTACATGAATTTTATTGTTAAATAGAGACTCATCGTGAGTTCTAGTGAGTAGGTCATTAAATTTGATAGACTTAACTACTTCACAGAGATATTTAAATATCTCGTTATCTGGGTCATGTTAGGGTGAAGAGAATGGGATTGGAAGTAAAGCATTACATCTGTATGAAGTGTAAACGAAGGTTTAGTTGGAACGAAATGCTATATTTACCAGGTATAAGGTGTCCTTATTGTGGCTATAGAATAATGGCAAAGACTAGACCTCTCGTGGCAAAAAGGGTAAAGGCTATCTAAATCTATTCCTATAGATTCCACTTATGAGTTCATATATTAATCTCGCTGCTACTAGCGAGGTCACATTGTTTATGTCGTAGGGTGGATATACTTCAACAATATCAAAGCCCACTATCTTATTAGAGATTGCAGTGTGTAGAATTTCAAAGAACTCTCTAAAGCTGTATCCTCCAGGTTCAGGATTGCCTACACCTGGAGCTACAGAGGGATCGAGGACGTCAGTATCTATTGAAATGTATATCTTCTCTGTTTTATTTATGAAATCTCTTATTTTGCTTAGTACTTCTCTAAGAGGAGTGTATATGTTGATAAAATCTAATTTCTCTACCTTTTCTGCAAACTCTAGCTCTTCAGTAGATACACCTCGAACTCCAACAATTAAAATCTTGTTTACCTCTTTTAGCTCTGCTATTCTCCTGACAACAGTTGCATGTGTATACTTATACCCTAGTGGGTATTCATCCCTTAGATCTAAATGTGCATCGAATACCAACAGAGCTAGATCATGGTAGTACTTACTGAAAACCTTAACCATAGGTAATGTTATTAAGTGCTCTCCACCTATAGCTACTACAACTTTAGACTTATCCAGTACTTCTGCTAGAGTTTTCTCAATAATGTCAATACTCTTCATAGGATCGAAATCGTATACTACGATATCGCCTAGATCACAAACACTTAATTTCTCAAAATCGATATCGAATTTTAGTGAGTAACTCTCTAAATGCATCGATGCTTTCCTTATGTTCTCCGGAGCAAACCTGGTTCCATGAACTCTCGATACTGTAGAGTCCAATGGTATCCCTACTATCACAAAATGCGCCCTCTTTAGATCTACAAACATATCACAGAATCTTAAGCGTGGTTCGTTCAAGTATAGCATTTTAACTGACCACTCATGTTTCTGGTGAAATACTATATAAATTGTAGTCGCTATGGATTTATTAGAGTACTAATAGACTAGGTAAGTGGGATTGTACATGGATAAGTACGAGAAAATACTACAGCTAGCTCGAAGGCGAGGCTTCTTCTGGCAATCCTTTGAAATATACGGTGGTGTCGGTGGCTTCATGAGTTTAGGTCCTCTAGGAGTTGCTTTAAAGAGAAATATTATAGAGAAATGGAGAAGGATCTTCATCTCTCCTCACCAGGAGTTCATCTTAGAGATAGAGACTCCTATAATCTCTCCAGAGGTAGTCTTTAAAGCCTCTGGTCATCTAGAGCATTTTACTGACTATATCGTAGAGTGTTTAGACTGTGGAAGGAAATATAGAGCTGACCATCTTATAGAACAATCTACTGGTCTTAAGGACTTAGAAAAATATAGCGCATCTGAGCTTACCCAACTCATCAGGAAATACAATGTTAGTTGTCCTGAGTGTAGTGGAAGATTGGGAGAAGTAGGAGTATTTAATCTACTCTTTAAGACTACAATAGGCCCCTATAGTGAGAACATAGGCTATTCTAGACCAGAAACTGCTCAAGGGATGTTCATAAACTTCCATAGAATATACCATATAGCTAGGAGGAAATTACCTCTAGGAATAGCTCAAGTAGGCAAGGTCTTAAGAAATGAGATCTCGCCTAGACAGGGATTAATAAGACTCAGAGAATTTACCATAATGGAATTAGAGCTATTTTTTGATCCAAAAAATCCCAACTGTCCCCTATTACATAGAGTGGAAGAGGTAAAACTTCGTCTTCTAACGGAGGAACTTCAAAGAAAGGGAGTAGAGAATCCTATAGAGGTTACCGTGAGGGAGGCAATTGAGGGAAATCTAATAAAAAATGAATGGAATGCCTACTTTATGGCATTAGCTAAAAATTTCATAGAATCTATAGGAGTCCCCTCATGTAAACAAATGTTCATTGAAAAGCTACCTGAAGAAAGAGCACATTATGCTGCACAGACCTATGACCAGGTAGTCCAAGTTGAACGATGGGGATGGATAGAAGTATCCGGACACGCCTATAGAACTGATTATGACTTAAAAGGCCATATTAAGCATAGTGGTAAGGACTTAAGTGCACAGAGGATATTAAAGCCACCTAAAATTATTAGAAGGATTGAGATTAAACCAATAATAGGGACTCTACGAGAAGACTTTCAGGAAGTAGTACCTAAGATAATTAGAGTCTTAAAAACCCTAAACCCTGAAGATATAGCTTCGATACTTCAAAACAAAGGCTATATAGACGTCAAGATAGACGGAGGAAGTAGTTATAGGTTGACTGAGAGGCATATCGCAGTTATTATAAAAGAGGAAAAGAAGGGAGTTGAACACTTTATTCCCCATGTCGCAGAGCCCTCTTTTGGTGTGGAGAGAGTTTTATATACAACCTTAGAGTATGCCTACTCCGAGAAAAATGGTAGAATAGTTCTTAAACTACCTAGAGATATAGCTCCCATAAAAGCTTCCGTATTTCCGTTAGTTAAAAAGAGTGAGTTAGTTGAGATAGCCCTAGAAATATATGAAGAGCTAAAGCGTGCACATATAAGCGTAACCTATGATGATGAAGGAGCGATAGGGAGGAGGTATATGCGGGTAGATGAGATAGGAGTACCCTTTGCTATAACTGTAGATAATCAAACTCTATTAGATAATACAGTAACAGTTAGGGATAGGGACAGTTGGAAGCAGGTTAGAGTACATAGAGAAAAATTGGCTAAGTTCATTGTGACTGGATGTGAAAATCCTAGTCTCTCAATCGACGAAATAGTCAATGCTATTGGGATGTAGAGCTCTTAGCACTTACTTCATCTATACTTCTTACAGCAATACCGCCATCATTTAGCAGTTCATTTATGCTCTCTACATCCAGCTCATTTCCTTCCACGGTAATCTTTATGGTCTCAGTTTTAACATCGACTTCTCTTACCGAGATGTTTACCCTCTCTACCCCCTCGAGGCTACATAGCATTCTAGCCAACTCTACGATTGAAAACTCTCGTGGTTTCAATGCATCTATTACTAGACGAACTATCTGTATTTCTTCACTCGCCAACTCATCCCCCTCCTACAGCATTGAGGATGAGTATCGTGGATATACCTACCGCTAATCCGGAGAGAAGCATCGATATACCGTATTTAAGTATACTTTCCTCTGAAAGTTTCGCTAGGAAAACTCCCAGGGAGAATAGGGATATCCCTATTATGACTATGGAGTTAACTAATGCTAGTTCAACGGGCATTAAACCATACATAGTGAGAATAAAGGGGCTCACTGAGATTAGTGAGAAGATTAGTGGTGCTATTGCATCTATTGCAGCTGCCAGTATGGTCGTAGTGATTACGGCCCTTCCAAGAATGGACTCGCCTAGATCCATAAACATTGATTTTTCTAAGTCCTTAATTTCTCTTATTCGTTCTGCTCTCTCTGTAAGTAATGCACCACTAAAGCCTGATACTGCCATGGCCAGACTAGCTCCAATGCTCGCATATACTATTACCCTCGCATCTATAGTACCACTCATATAGGATCCTACTATTATACCGAAGACTGTAAGAATGCCATCAAATCCATTCATTACAAAGTACCTCCTAAGGATACCGCTTGCATTCATTAACCTAATGTGAACCTCTATTTTCTCTTTGAGGCTTGTATTCGTCCGTGCCCAATAATAACGCTTATAGTTATTCTTCATTCTTGTACTTCTATTTTTAACAGTATTACTTCCGGATGATCCCTCATCCATACTCTATTCTCTATTATTGTAACCTATCGCACTATTAAACTTATTCCCTTAGTTTTACTCTAAGTAGATTGAGGTTTAGTTCAATACCCAGTTCATGTAATAAACATATTACTTCAGGGAGAACTTTAATTAAATCGCTCTGAGTAACGGTTCGATACATCGTACATTCGTTATCCACAGTTATTGTGTTGTCCTCAACTAGATATATTATAGGATATACTCTACATCCTCTAGGCCTCCACTTATATATTTTACAGGATTTAGTGTCCGGATTGAAGAAAATACAATATCCTTCTCTATTTTTCAATCTAAGTAGTCCGTCGTTAGATATCGAAGCGAATTCCTTTAGCTTATAGCCTAAACTCGTTATGCGTATTACATCGGATGGGGTCAGCACCATTTGCGTATTCTCACAACACTTACCACATTTAATACACTTGAACATAATCCTCTAGGAAGACAAGTATTACGTCATATTTATAGATCACTATAGGTCATTCCTAGTCACTTAAGTGCATTTAGTGAGTAGATCCTTTCGTAGAGGATGAGTAGCTAATCTACGAGCTGAAGGAATGTATAGTAAAGGATAAAAGTTGATAATAGAACATAACAGGGGTGAGTATGGGTAAGGATGCATATATTAGATTAGAAGTTCCAATACCCGAAGATGTAGAGTTGGAGATAGAAGAAAAGAAGATACGTGTAAAAGGTCCACTAGGACAGCTTGAAAAAGACTTTTCATATGCTAAGAAAGTGAATATATTTAAAGAAGATAATAGAGTAGTATTAGAGACATATTTTGCTAGAAAAAAGGATAGAGCTCTAATAGGAATGCTAGCTGGAAAAATTAAGAATATGATAGAGGGGGTTCAGAGAGGGTATAGGTATAGAATGTATATAGTATATGCACACTTTCCAATGAATCTAAAAGTGTCCGAAAATGAGGTGTTAATAGAGAACTTCTTGGGAAGACGTGATACGATACGAGTGAAAATACTGAAAGGGGTCACTGTAAAAGTAGCAAAAGGCGAAGTCATTGTAGAGGGGCTTGATAAAGAGGCAGTAGGGCAGACTGCAGCTAATCTACATCAAGCGGCAAAGCTTAGAGGAAAGAGAAAACTCTCACCACATGGAAGAGCAGGAGGCCCTGGAGTATTGGATGGTATATACCTCTATAAAATCGAGCATCTAAGATAACTACCTTCTGTACCGTTTTGGCCTTAGGTTGTAGCTCCTGCATCTTCTGCATCTCACAGCACTCCATGCATTTCTAGCTCCACACTCTCGGCATATCTTTACCTTAAACGTACTATCTAGTGCTACCTGTAGTTTTACAGGATCTGTGATAGGCATATTCATCCCTGCAAAAATTGTCAAGATGGACTCTTATTAGCTTTACTCACTACCCGAGCATTTTTTATAAAGAAAGCATTTTTAGAAGTGATGATAGAATGAGAACTATAGCTTTTGGTTGGAGAGGCTTGAGTTTTGAATTGCCTAAGGGGTGGGAGCTCGTAAGGGAGGTTATAGAGAAGAAACATGGTTACTTCGAGATCGAAGATGAAACCATGTTAAGACTTAGGATTTACTGGGAGAAAATACCATTTGAAAAAAGTCCAGAATTAGATAAGCAATTGAATAAAATAATAACACAGCTCAAGAAGAAGAGCAAAGAATTGAAAACTACCGGAAAAATAAGAACGAAAGTACACCACCATGATGCTCTGTTGACTAGGGTTAAATTAAGTCCGCCTTTAGAAATGCTACTCCTCCTATGGTATTGTGAGAAGAGGGAGAAAAGTTATGTCATACATATGTACTATAGACTCGAAGAATATAAATATATTGAAAACATTCTGAAGAAAATAATCAATAGTATAAGATGTCATGGTGAAAAATACTTATGGAATTTTCAGGGAATATCAATAGTCCTGCCCTCGGAATATGAGGCTGTTGCCTACAGGATTACCTCCGGTCTAAGCTGGCTTAGATTATACAACTTAAAGTCTAGGGATTACATATTCATATTCTATAATACCATGGGCAGTGAATTACTAAAGGATTACTATGAGAGTGTGTATGATTGGTATGTTGACATGGTGAAAAAAGAAGTTGGCAAACTTATAGGTAGATGTACAGAACGAGGACGTGAGGAGACCTTAATCGCTGGACATAGGGGTATTAGAGTGGATGAAGGAAAGTTTGCTCTACTGAGAAAGAAAGTGAATGTTATTTCCTATATTTGGTACTGTGAGAAGACTAATAGATTAATATCAGTGATATTAGCACCTTCAAAAGCAGAACACCTTGAAAATCTTCGAAAGTTTATTAGTACTTTAAGGTGCCATTAAGTATTTGTAGCTCTTGCCATCAGATATGCGTCTTCCCCATCATGATAGTACCCAGCTATTACATTGACTATTTTAAAGCCTAGCTTTCTATAAAGTGATATAGCTGGAATATTAGATCTCCTCACTTCAAGGTAAAACTCATCTACTTTGTATACATTTTTCATAGCTTCCATAGCCTTTCTCATAAGTGCAGTACCTATACCCCTTCTTCTAGCCTTTGGTAGTACGGCTAGGGATATTATATGACCTTTTCTAACTATAAATCCCTTTCCTGTTAGGGATCTCCCATATTCCACTCTGCACATGATGTAGCCAACTACCTCTCCATTTAATTCAGCTACTAGAAAAGCCTTAGGAAACGACCTATAATGCTCAACGAAGAAAAATGGTGGATAGTTTTCAGGTAGCGTTGTACGGTTTATGTACAGAACTCTTTCTAGATCGCTGAGTTGAAATTCTCTTACTGTGAACACTTTATTCCCTAATTTTCCCACTCCTTTCCTTAATATACTTTACTACCGTGATGACTACTATGAGAGCTAACATTAAATATAACGACCATGGCGATCTCGAATGTATAAGTGATAGCACTCCAAGATACGGTACTATGAAAAAGACCTTCCCCTTAATCTTATCCCTCTCTACTGGTCTTAGATCTTCCACAGGATTAGCATCTCCCTTTGTTATATACTTATTACCTACTATTCTAACCAATCTATGTACTATGAGATTGCTTCCCCTTTCAAAGACTATGATATCCCCCTTCCTATAGGTGTTATCCCCTACTACCACTATCATATCTCCTACATGTAGAGTAGGATCCATACTATAGCTTGATACTGTAGCAAGTGGAATAGGTGTGCCCAGCATACTTGAAGCTATATTTGTGAAGAAGAGTAGTATGAGTACTAATACTATGAGTATGAGGTCCTCAAGTACCTGCTTTCTTGAGACCTTCAGATCGATCTCCCTATGCTAAGAAATTTAAAGTATTATAAATACACTATCGTACCTCCATAGAGTAAGGGCTTAGAAGCTCATAGAGATGTAGTTGGTGTGATAAATGTGGACTCTCTCCATAGTCTCTATACCTATAGGGGTGCTAACACTCCCCTTGCTTCTAAGGTGGAATGGGATGAAGTGAGAGCCTAGAAGGGCATGAACACAGGACCTATGAACACCTTAGAAGCAAGAATCTTCCCACTTAAGTGGGGAGAGCCAAATTGTCTAATGTTTAAACAACGAGGCCGAGAGCAATTTATATATAGAAGCGCTATACAGAAAAGTGAGGGTGTAAGTATGGCGGGTGCAAGTAGGGGTAGGGCAGTAGCTATTCCAGCAATAATACTAAAAGAGGGTTCTCAGAGGACGGCTGGTGTAGAAGCTCGACGTACTAATATCCTAGCGGCTAGAGTCCTTGCGGAGATGCTTTCTACTTCGCTAGGACCTAGGGGTATGGACAAATTACTAGTTGATGCTTTTGGAAGTGCAACTATAACTGGTGATGGAGCTACTATACTGAAAGAGATGGATATCCAGCATCCTGTCGCTAAAATGCTAGTAGAGGTTGCTAAAGCACAAGATGAAGAAGTAGGCGATGGAACTACTAGCGTAGTGGTAATCGCAGGAGAACTACTAAAAAATGCAGAAGAACTACTCCTAGAGAATATACATCCATCGATAATAATGGAGGGCTATAAGAAGGCATTAGAGTTCTCACTTAAAGTAATAGATGAAATAGGGATAAAGGTAGACCCACTTGATAAGGAAGTACTTAAGCAAGTTGCCAAGACAGCACTGGCCAGTAAAGTAGTCTCTGAGTATAAGGACATGTTAGCAGATCTCGCTGTCGAAGCTATACTACACATAGTACAGAAGTTACCAGATGGCACCTATAAGGTAGATCTAGATGATGTAAAGATAGAGAAGAAGAAGGGAGAGTCCATAGATCAAACCACATTAGTAAAGGGAATAGTACTGGATAAAGAAGTAGTACACCCGGGAATGCCGAAAAGAGTTGAGAATGCAAAAATAGCCCTATTGAACTGTCCACTTGAAATAGAGAAACCAGAGTGGAGTGCCAAGATTAGAGTCTCCAGTCCAGACCAGTTAAAAGCATTTCTAGATCAAGAGGCTGAAGTCCTCCAGAAGATGGTGGAGAAGATAGCTTCCATAGGTACCAATGTCCTAATAACACAGAAAGGAATAGATGATCTAGCTCAGCACTTCTTAGCTAAGAAAGGTATTCTTGCAGTTCGAAGAGTAAAGAAGTCCGACATAGAGAAGATAGCCAAAGCCACGGGTGCCAAGGTAGTTACGAGTATTGAGGATCTTAAACCAGAGGATCTAGGAAGCGCTGAACTAGTAGAGGAAAGAAAAGTAGGAGAGGACAAAATGGTATTCATTGAGGGCTGTCCTAATCCAAGGGCTGTGACAGTCTTAGTAAGAGGAGGAGCCGAACACATAGTGGATGAGGTAGAGCGTGCTATTCATGATGCATTATGCGTTACACGTAATATAATAAGGGAGCCTAAAATAGTCGCTGGTGGTGGAGCTCCAGAGTTTGAGATAGCTAAAAGATTGAGAGAATTTGCAAGCAGTCTGAGCAGTAAGGAGCAACTAGCAGTACTCAAATATGCTGACGCACTAGAATCTATACCTACTATACTAGCTAGGAACGCAGGTATGGAGCCAGTCGATGTGGTAGTAGAGTTGAGAACAAGACATGATAGAGGAGAAATATGGGCAGGTGTCGATGTATTAAATGGCAGGATAACAAACATGCTTAAACTTAAGGTTATAGAGCCTGTAATAGTGACAAAGCAGAAACTGAAATCAGCTACCGAAGCTGCCGAGATGATACTTAGGATAGACGATATAATCGCTGCTGCTCCTCCCAAAGAGGAGGAAAAAGGAAAAGGTAGAGAAAAAGTACCGTCTGAGTACTACAGTTGAGCTTAATGAAAAGTAAAGAAGAACCTATAATAGGTCCTAAGAAACTAACAAAATATGAACTAGCTAGGGTAATAGGTGCACGAGCTCTACAAATAGCTTTCGGTGCTCCTGTACTAATAGAAGTACCCCCGGGAGTTACAGATCCCATAGACATAGCGATGCTAGAATTGAAGAAACGCGCACTACCTATAATAATAAGAAGAAGACTACCAAATGGAAAGTACCAAGATATACCAGTAAATTTACTACTAGGTAGTAATGAAGAGTAATTTTTCTTAATTGACTACATTTTTACATTTACCTTGTAATCCTCTCTTCCAATTACTATCTCTACCTCATCTCCTATATCCAGTTTTTTCGGAAGTTTACTCCACTCATCTTCACTTAAGTACAGTACTAATCTAGGGTACCTCACCTTACCCCTAGTGGTTAAAGATCTTATAACCTGACTAACTACTGGAATTACTTCTCTCATAATCTCTGATTGATGTCCTTGCATCGTTATTACAGGTCCAGGCACCTCTCTTTCCTCGATAAACTCTAGTTTTATGAAGTTCTCTCCAGTCGGATCAGTTATTAGAGTCTTACTCACTAGTACTGCTTTAAATTTTACTTCTAGCATATAGGTACACTCATGTTATCACGCTGACAATACTATATAAAAACGTCGGTAGCTGTAGAGTGGAATCCCCTATCGATCTAGTAGAGGTTAAGTTTTTCTATCTCTGATCATGATAATATTTGGTGAGAGAAATGTCCGAATTTGATGAATGGTGGAAAAGAACTAGAAAGCTATTTGAGGATATCGATAGACTGTTTGATGAACTTTTCAAAGAACCTTTTACAGAGGGGAGAGCCAGGAGAAGAGTGTATGGACCCTATTACTATGGCTTTAGAGTTACAATAGGTCCTGATGGGATCCCTAGGGTAAAGGAATGGGGCAATATAAGACCAGGTCCTGTAAGACCCAGAATATCTGAAGCCATAGAACCCTTCACAGATACTATAGAGGAGGAAGATGTCGTAAGAGTGGTTGCTGATATTCCAGGTGTGGAAAAGGATAAGATAGAAGTAGAGGCTACTGAAGACAGGGTAGTGATCTCAGCATCCAATGAAGATAGAAGGTATTACAAAGAGGTAGAGCTACCAGTACCAGTAAAGCCAGAGACTGCTAAGGCTACCTATAGAAATGGAGTGTTGACTATAACTCTAGAGAAAAAGGAGAAAGTTAAGCGAAAAGGTTTTAAAATAAAAATAGATTGATTCCAATTTTTATTTCATAATATCTTTATATACAATATTACTACTACTCATAAAATATGTTATTTCAAATGTTGAGAAAGGAAAGGTTTATATTACAATTGACTAAGAGGGTAGCAGAGAAAAGGGGTGAACAGAATGGAGGTGCCAGGAGGAGAAGTGAGAATTGGAGCCAAACCAACGATGAACTATGTATTAGCGACGGTAATACAGTTTAACCAGGGTGCTAAAAATGTCGTTTTAAAGGCTAGAGGCAGGGCAATATTAAAGGCTATAAATACTGCACAGATTACAGTGAATAGATTTCTGAAAGATCAGGTAGAGATCAAAGACGTGAAAATAGGTAGCGAAGTGGTAGGAGAGCCGGATAAGCCTAGAAATGTATCGACAATAGAGATAGTATTGGAGAGGAAATAATTTTTCTACCATACTTCCATAGCTAAGATCCACGAAATAATAATTAATACTATTACTGCTAAAAGATTCATCATATTCAAACTCTTCGGATTAATTATGAACGTATATATACTGACTATAAGTGTTACAGTAAGTACTTGTCCATAATATTTCATCAACTTAAACCTGACCTCCACTTTACTACCTCTCCTGGCCTTAACAGTCATTATTATTGCAAGAAGGAAGGAGAGGAATAGTAAGGATATAGATATTATGGTGGTGATGAGCTCTAATTCTATTATCATGGAACTCCCTCATAAATCAACGAACTCTGGTGGTCTTTTAAGTTTGATTATGGGTATGTGAATCCATCCGGGTTTTGTACCATCCCCTATCTCTATTCTTTCCTTCTCCATTAGGCTTATTAGGATGTATTTTCCTTTAAGCTCGTTCCTACTCCTATAATAATAGAATAGAGGGATACCATACATCTTGTAGTAGTCTTTAAGTACTGCTAGTAGACCATAGATATACGATCCATCTTTATCCTTAAACGATATTATATATATCGGATAACCTATACTCGACATTGAAGCAGCGAATCTTACTAGGGACTCTAATCCTTCAACTTCAATATTCACACAATGTCTAAATTTCTCATTCATTTTTTCATCACCTACTTCTCCACTTTAATATTCACCCTTAAGCCTTCTCTTAAGTTTTTGAGACTCGCCAAATATTTATCGTGCGCTACTTTACCTATGATGGTAACTCTTCTCGTTAATCTCTGGGGTTTAAGTGTAATGTATATGCTCTTAGTAGAAGGTGAATAGAATACATCCCCTGAATCTACATGTGTCGTAGGTTTCTCTAGGATAGAAGATGCTCCTATAGGTAGTTCTATAAGTCCCTCTCCTATAGGATAGATTCTACATATGTTTGGAATATTTCCTATTAGTTTACTAATACAGAGAGGAGCTTTAATAGAGTCTAGCATTAGTACTGCTAATGTTTTATCCTCTGTCTTCAATATTACTTTGTACTTCAAGAATCGCCCCTCTTTTATTGAAGTAAAGGGATATATTTTTTACCACTTACTCTAAAATTATGTAGGTGGATGAATGGAACTATCCCAATTTAAAGACCCGAAGAATGCGTTAAAGTATCTTAAGAAGGAGAAGAAAAAATTGGAAGAGGAAATGGAACAACTCCTTAAGAGAAGGGATAGAGGAGAGATTAGTGAAGAAGAATTCAATAGTAAAAAGAGGGAGATTGAGAGAAGATTCATAGAGATAATGGATAGAATAGCCCAAATGAAATATTTATCAGGAATGTAAATGAATAAAAGTAGAATAATACTTTCACCCAACTCTCTTCTATCATATTTATTAAGTTAGGTGAAAGTTAACTATAGGGTAGAGACTATGAGTGATCTAGAAAAGTATAAACTCAAATACTCCTTTGCTGAAGATTATGGAACTAGCTACTATAAATTCGGCCCTGTTGGAGAAAGACCGGATGTCATAGAGAATAGAGGAGTGATATTAGATAAAATCTCAATAGTATCAAAAATTATGGGTATTGAAAAGAATGTTATAGTCGGTCCAGAAGTTGCTACCTACATAGGTCATAGAGAAGCTATAGGAAAACACCTGATATACCCTATGAGAGATGGTCTAGTAGAGAAGGAAGACGAAAGAAGCTGGAAAATAATCCATGAAATCACAAAGTATGGTCTAGTAAAGTATAGACCTTCCTCCTCCGACTTCAAAGGATTCTATGTAGCTGCAGCCCTTTCAGCTATAGCACCAGAGTACATGTATCGTAAGATCTTTGAAATACATCAGAAAATAGATGAGGAAACGGGATTGGTTAAGGCAGTCACAATAATACCACAACCTTTAGCCGTTGCCATAGCGGAGAAGTCCATAACCTGTATAGTAGTAGAGTCAGGACATGGTAATACTCAGATAACCCCCATATCTAGATATCCTATTAGAGAGGCAGTACTTTCCCTAAATAGAGGCGGGGCAGAGGCAGATGCTATTACAGCAGAGATAATGAAAGACTGTGGATATGGCGATCTAGCTAGGGAGGAGAAACTCATAAGATGTGTAAAGGAGTCAATAGGATTAATACCGATAGACCTAAGAACGAGTATTGAAAAGGCTAAGAAGGACCCCGAAAGATTTAGAGCGATGTTTCGCATACCAAATACTACTATTACAATAGACTTAGAAGAGAATTCCTGGATGAGGTTCTTAATAGGAGAAGTAATCTTCAATCCTGAGAATGAACTATTCGAGAGCTTTTATAAAAGAGGGATGCCGAGGCCTAAGGATACTCTAGTAGGTGATACAAGAGTGCCTGGTACAGTGGATCTAGCTAGAGCTATAGTAATGTCTGCTGAAAGAACCTCCTTCGAAGTCCAAATGTACCTCTATAGAAAGATAATACTAAGTGGTGGCAACTTTTCATGGAAAGTTCCTAAAGGTCTTGAAGATGCCGCGACAGACGCCGCGACCAAGATCACAAATATGCTTAAAAAGTATAATATTGAGGCTAAAGTTGAGCTTACGAAAGACCCTATGTACTCTGTTTGGAAGGGTGCTATAGTCTATGCTATAGCTGTTCCGGATGAATATGAGTGGAGCTGGGAAAGTATGGAAGGTTGGTATAAATGGAGGTAGTTGAACAAAATGCACTTAACAGACGAGTACAGAGAATTATTAACTGAGTACTTCCGTAGAAGAGGATGTATTAAACCTCAAGTAGACATACCCGAGGATCTCTTAGAACAAGTAGATCTAGTATTGCAAGACGCTAATAATTTACTAGCCTTCAGAATCTTCCGAAGCATGGTATATTCTACAGCCGAATTTAGAGTTATGATAGAAGAGGAATTACTAAAAGCTACTAAGCTAACCGAGTTCTTTGACAAAGTATACCTAGTCATACCTGATACCTATATCGAAATGGCTAGATCCGTACTAAGTGGAAAAGTTCTAGACGAAATAGGGATAGGAGTAGTAGCAATAGATGAAAGTGGTAATGTTGAAGAACTACTAGTGCCTAGGCCGGCAAAATTTGTTAGAAGAAGAATAGGAGAAGGTGTAGAGGAGATAATAGGAGATCTCAAGAAAAAGATAAATGAAATTGAGCTATTTTATAGTTCATTAAAGAAAGAAATTGGAGTATTATCTGAAAGAGTGGAAAAGATTGAACAATCTATTACAGTGCTTAGGGAAGAGATAAGTGGAATTAGAAGAGGATTGGCTATTAGATCTACTACTCATGAGTCTACCGAAACTATAAGTAGGAAAGAAGTGTCCCCTATAGGAGAACTTCCTTCCTTCGCTCGAAATAATCCATGGCTTGATCTTTTAAGGAAAAGGGAGAGAAGATGAGGAGGAAATATGAATCTAAGTTAATCGAAGAAATATTGAACTTAATAGATAGTAGAGTGGAGTACGACAAGAATACGAGGAAATTAGCTAAGACTATTCTTCTCGCCTTTAAAAATGAGGGAAGAAAAGGAGTTGAGAAGATAGTTGAGAACATGATGGAGGGAAAAAACTTAGATGCCTAATGGCCTAAAGATAGAGAGTCTGGAGATAAAAGGATTCAGATCTTTTAACTTACCTCGTAAATTTGAGTTAGAGGATGCTAGATTTATACTACTTATAGGGCCTATAGGTTCTGGAAAGTCCTCAGTCTTAAAGGCTATAGAGTACGCTCTTTACGGTTCATCCTACGAAATTACCCGACTAGGACTGATTAGGTTAAAACATGAAGATATGGTTAATGATTTTAGTGATCTTTTGAATATAGAATTGATACTCAAAGGAGAACATAGAGTGAGAATAGTTAGAGGAAGGAAAAGAGGGAGACCAGGAAGACTCAGAGTATACCTCGATAATATGCCAGTCAAAAATGATGTTGAACGTTTTCTTAGAGATGTTATTATGCTAGGTCATGAAGATTTTCTAAGGGAAATAGTTATACATCATCTAATATTGCGAGATATCGTCGAGGGAGGACCTGTAAGGAGAAGCATAGCCCTGGATAGACTCTTCGGTATAGAGTTATTGGAACAATCCTATAAAAGCATACCTTTAACTATGGTCGAGAAAAAGATCTTAGAGTACGAGAGAAAAATAGGCGAGTTGAATCTAGAACTAGCTAAAATAGGTGCTTTTCACGATCCCGAGAGGATCAAATCTATGGAGATAGATATTAATAGACTCAGAAATAGGATTGAAACACTTCAGAGAGAGCATAAACAAGTAGAAAGCATGCTCTCGGAAATGGAAGAGACTGAGTTAAGACGCAAACTACTCCTAGAACGATACTACAGTCTGAAGAGTCAACTTGAAGAGATAGATGGTAAGTTAGACAGGGTAGAGGAGATAAGTACTGTAGAAATCATATCGGATATAGAGGATGTTCTTGAGAACGCTAGATCACTCTTTCGGGATATGTTGTATGAAGAAATGGCCAAAGAGCTCTATAAAGAGCCGAGGGTAGTACTTAAAGAAGATATCATTGAAAAACTCAATAGAATACTCCTCGCTATGAATAATATTATGAAAGACTTAGAATATAAATTAGATAATCAACTTAATGAGAGAATAGAATATAAGAGAAGATATGATGTGCTAAGAGGTAAACAGATTGATCTAGAATCAGAGATAGAGAAACTAATTCATTACCGTTATGAGTATACGGACTTAGTTAAAAAGTATGGATTACCTGATGATATAAGTAAGAGAATAGAAGAATACGAAGCAGAACTTCTGAAGCTAGGTCGGAAAAATAGACAACTAAAGAACATCTGGGATCTTCTAAAAGTGACAATCGACAGAATCGAATTAGAGAAGAGAACTAAGTGTCCTATATGTGGCAAGGAACTCGTAAGTGAAGATCTGGAGAAGATGAGGAGGAGGAGAAAGGAAATTGAAGAAAAAGACCTAGTTAATATTATTAGAAAAATGGAGGAAATTGAGAGTAAAATCAATGAACTTAGAGATATTCTAAACAGAATTAGAGGAATAGAAGAGAATATCAGAAGACTAGAAGAGCTAGAATTAGAGAAAGAAGAACTTGAAAGAAAAATAACGAAGATCAGCAATCTCCTTCACCACGCTGAAGAGAACATTCATATAGTGAAAGATAAAATGAGGAGAGCTAGGTACCTCAAGGAAAGACTAAGTGATCTTATAGAGAAACTGACTACGTATTTTGAAAGAAAGAGTCTATTGGAAAGAAGGAGAGACATTCAGAAAAATCTAGAAAGTATAAAAGAGGAGTTAGAAAAGCTAAGGTACGAGGAGAGCAGATATTTGAAGTTAAAGAAGAGAAAGGAAGAACTAGAAAAGATCTTATTTGAAGATAAAGTTAAACTTGAGAGTTTGCTTAGGGAATACGAAAAGTTGAAGAAAGATTTGGAAAGAGCAAAAGACTTCTTTAAGAGAAAAGAACAATTAGAGAGAAAACTCGAATACTTAAGAAAACTGTACAAATACCTTGAAAATGTTAGGAAACTACTTAGAGAGGTACAGGCAGATCTCAGGGTTCGTATGTTGAAGAGAATAAGAAGTAACATGAATAAGACCTTTAAACAACTCTATGTACACCCAGATCTAGTGGAAGTTGATATTAGAGCCATCGAGACACCGAAAAGGAGCGTATATGAAATATACGTCAAAAGGGGTAGTGATGGAACGTGGATACCTATATATTCAAAGCTTAGCGATGGTCAAAGATTAATGATTGCTCTCTCCTTACTCCTTTCTATATATAAACTCTACCCTCATAATATAGATTTCATACTTTTAGACGAACCTTTCGCTAACATAAATGGGGAGTGCAGAAGATCCATACTTAAACTTTTAGCAAACACTGAAAGCCCAAGTCAAATATTCATAGCAACTCAAGATGAATCGATAATAGACCTGGTGAAGAAAATAGTCGGTAAAGATAATATGATAGCATACAAGTTAACCTATGGAGGAATAGAGGGGCCTAAAGTCACGAGAATATGCTAGGGTAACTATGGATACCTTCATAATAGTGGATGGCTATACAGATGAGCCAGCTGGTCTTGGCGTCCCTCCCTATCTCGATGTATATCCACGGTATGTAGCTGGTGCTATATGGACAAGCATTCCCTCCGCTAGAGTGTTTTATTTCACTATAGATGAAGTACGTAGTAAATTCGAAGATTTTCTTAAGTTAGCTCAAAAAGCTAAGGTTATGATTGTAATAGCGGGGGTTGCAGTACCAGGTAAGTATCTAGGTGGAACTCCTATTACACTATCAGAACTGGAACTCCTTGGTAGGATCATAGAAAAACCGATAAAAGTATTAGGTGGTCCAGTCGCCATGTTTGGAATAGGAGAGAGAGGAGGAATGATCGCTGAACTTCCGGAGAAGTTGAAGGAAGACTATGATCTGATAGTTAAAGGCGATGTCGAAATAGCGGTATATGAGCTCCTTCAAAATAAGTACTCTGTAGAAAAGGTTCCAATAGAGATCTTTAGGGAAGATTACAAGTTAATTAGGAAATTTGCTATGAAAGGTGCTAGGATTGTAGTGCAACATCCGAACTATTCTAGGAATTTAATAATAGAGATCGAAACCTTTAGAGGTTGTACACGCTACTTAGTAGGTGGTTGTTCATTCTGTATAGAACCCCTATATGGAGAAGTGGTATTCCGACCTATTGAGGATATCCTTTTAGAAGTAGGTACGTTATATTCCTATGGTATAACCTGTTTTAGAGTGGGCAGACAAACAGATCTCTACTCATACATGGCAAGAGACACCGGTAAAGAAGAATTTCCCAAACCAAATCCTCAAGCTATAGAGACTCTCTTTAAAGGTATTAGAAGCGTAGCTCCACGATTAGACGTACTACATATAGATAATGTGAACCCAGGTACTATAGCTCACCATGAGGAAGAGGCTAGAAGGATCACTAAAATTATAATTAAATACCATACTCCTGGAGATGTAGCAGCTCTTGGTGTAGAGAGCGCTGATCCTAGAGTGATCAAGTTGAACAATCTAAAAGCCTCTCCTGAAGAGTCTATGAAGGCAATAGAAGTACTTAACGAAATTGGAAGAGCCAGAGGCTACAATGGTCTGCCCGAACTGCTTCCTGGAGTAAATTTCGTAGTTGGACTTATAGGAGAGACTAAAGAGACATACACTCTTAACTACGAGTTCTTGAAAGATGTTTTAGATAAGGGTCTTATGTTAAGACGTATAAATATTAGACAAGTACTAGTTTTTCCTTTTACACGCATGTGGAAAGTCGGCAATAGAATAATTTTAAGACATAAGAGGTATTTTCACGCTTTTAAGAAGAAAGTTAGAGAGTATATTGATAAGCCTATGCTGAAAAGAGTTGTACCCCGTTATACTATATTAAGAGACCTTTATACTGAGACTTATAAAGGAGACTACACCCTGGCAAGACAAGTGGGAACATATCCAATATTAGTATATATTCCATATAGAGTCCCATTATACAGATTTATGGACGTCATGGTGATAGATCATGGCTATAGATCAGTTACGGGAATTCCATCACCCTTGAACATTAATGCCGTTCCCCGTAGAGCCTTAGAAAAGATACCAGGACTAGGTAAATCTTCTATCGCTAAAATACTTTCCAAAAGACCCTTTAAAGATTGCGCAGATATATGTGATATAAGGCTACCTATCGATATTACAACTAGAGATAGGTTTAAGTTCTAATGACTATTCGTATAGAAAATCCTCCAACGTCCCAATCCTTCTCCTATCCTTATCTAAGTATTCCTCAAATTCTCCCATATCTTCAGTATCTTTGAGTATATTAGCCAGTACTCCAGGTCCTATTAGTGGAAGTGAAAGTAGTTTTGCCCTAGGCGCTGTAAGTATGTCTTTCAGACTTTTAAAGCCATAATTATACAATATTCTTGCTCTTACTCTTCCTATACCTTTCACACGTGTGAGCTCAAGTAATTCCTCTTTCACACCATACTTTACTCTCTCCCTTAACGTCAATAGAGTCTTGAGATGAGTATGCATTCCATATAATTTGGCTAGCTCATGAGCTGAATAAAGTAGCCATTCTGCTTTTTCTGATATGGAATAAATATCCCCCGGACAGACATCGTATTTTTCTATTAATCTATCCTCTGAAAGTTCATTTATCCAATCATTTAGTAGGAGAGCTACTTTGAGCTTGGCTAAGAATACCTCTAACTCAAAAGTATCATCTGGTGGTTCATAGAGGAGTTTACTATAGTTCTTTCTGATCCACTCACATAATCTTCTCTTCTCTCCTCGTCTAAGGTATAGCGTTGGCATATCAGGTGTCTGAGCTATCATGTGTAGGTATGTGAATTCGTGGGGAGATTTGAGTTCTTTCAGAGAGCATATGATCATCTTAGCGGTCATAGGATCTATGTATAGCTCTGAGACTCTACGTCCTAATACTGTAGCCAGTAATTGTCCTTCCTTTATCTTAATAAATTCGTTATCCTCAAGAAAATTAATAATTTTCATAATTGTACTCCTTATCATTAATAATGAGCTCTGCTTACTAAATAATGTTTTACTAAATAACTTAAATATCTCTTCAGTAGTACTGGCAAAACCTGTTGATATTATAGCTAGTATATGGGCTCTGAGAGCATGTTCTGCTGATAGTCTTGATACTATACTCTCTGGATCAGAAAGCACATATCTATCCATTAGGAGCATAAGTTCACTCTTATTCCTTGCTATGAGTATAGCTTCTCCCCATTTATCGTATTTAGGTCTTCCTGCTCTACCACTCATCTGCTTGTACTCCATTACGGGAATCTCCTCGTACACTCCAATTTCGCTATTATACCTTCTATAATCGTATACTATTACCCTCCTAGCAGGTAGGTTAACTCCCGCTGCTAGAGTTGGTGTTGCTACTATTACTTTAATAGTATTATCTCTGAATTTATCCTCTATAGTTTGTCTACATCTATACGACAATCCTGCATGATGGAAAGCTGTACCACATCTTATACACTTTGCAAGCTGTTCAGTTATTCTGTTTCTCTCGCTCTCTAATAGTATTCGAGAAGTATCAAGTAGTTCGTTCCTCTCCTCTTTACTGAGAAGTTTTATAACATATGGAGCTAGACTCGTTGCCAGATTTACAGCTCTCTGCCTAGTACTAGTGAATATTAATACCTGTCCTCCTTCTTCTATTACCTCTAGTGTTAAGTTCACTATACTACTTCCATAGTTTTTCGCTAAGGATTTACATGTTCCATCAGGGTATATGATCTCCTGATTTAAGTATATACCTTCTCTAAGAGGTACTGGTCTCCAGTTACTCTTAATTAGTTCTGCTTCTAGCCATTCAGCTAGCTCTTCAGCATTACTTATAGTAGCACTTAGAGCAATAAATTGAGCTTCCGGTAAGATGTGTTTTAGTAATGTGACTAGTATCTCTAGTGTCGCTCCTCTCCTTCTACTTCCAACTAAGTGTACTTCATCGATTACAATAGTTTTTATATGGTGAAGCCATGGTGCTTTATGTCTAATTAGGCTATCAGCTTTTTCATTTGTAGTCACTATTACATCGTAATCTCCTAGCCAAGGATCTGAGCTATCGTAATCTCCAGTTGTTAGCGCTACCTTAAGACCTATTTCAGAGTACTTTGATATATCTCTGTACTTTTCAAGTGCTAGTGCTCTTAGAGGGGTTAAATATATAGCCTTACACTTCTGTTCTAGAAAGTTCTTCACTATTGCTAGTTCAGCAATTAATGTCTTCCCTGAAGCTGTTGGCGCTGAGACCACTATATTTTTACCTTCTAGAATTCCTCTCTCTATAGCCTCCTTTTGAGGAGGAAAGAGCTTTACAATACCATATTTTCTTAATAACGACTTTACTCTTTCGTCTAAATTCAGTTCCTCTATGTTCATGGTCTCAGGTCTTCTTTATATATCCACTTCTAGGCTCGTATATCTCCCCCTCTCGTTTAAGATGATCTAATGCCTTTTCCACAAATACTCTATCAAGCCCTTCCTCTTCAGCTCTTTCATAGAGTGTCTCTACTTTTATAGGCTTTCCTTTATTTTCCTCCTCTAACCTTTTGATGAGCTCCATGAGTCTAATAAACTTCTCTCTTTGAGATTTAGGCTTTCCAGTCATGACTATATCTATATCTATTCTTTTTGTCTCCATATCCATGCCTACACTCTTAAGGTAGTACATCATGAGTTCTATAGCCGCCTCTACATCTTTACTAGTAACTGTATCACAAAGTCCCATTTTAGCGTGGGCTTCTGCTAATCTTATAAGGGCCTCAAGCTGTCGTGGAGTTATAGTGACTGGGGCATTAGGATCTTCACCTCGTTTTCGCATTTCAACATAGAACTTTACTAATTTCTCTTCAGCTTCTGGAGAGAGTCTTGGATGTACATACTTTCTCGCGTATGCAATATACTTTTTGAGCGTATCCAGGGGGATGTACTCTGGATATACTTGTTTAGATACTTTACTATGCATTCTTACGAGATGTTGTGCTAATTTGGAATCCCTCTCTTCTTCAGGTATATCCGTTATGACGAATATTAGGTCAAATCGAGATAGTATTGTCACAGGTAAGTCTATATTTTCAGCTATAGTCCTATTGGATAGGTATCGTCCATAGGCTGGATTAGCTGCAGCGAGTATAGCAGCTCTTGCATTAAGTCTTGCAACTATACCTGCCTTAGCTATGCTTACAGTCTGTTGCTCCATCGCTTCGTGTATACTGACTCTATCCCTGGGATCCATTTTATCAAACTCATCGATACATGCTACTCCTCCATCGGCTAGTACTAGAGCCCCTGCTTCAAGGTAGAACTCTCCAGTAGTCTTATCTCTCACTACTGCTGCAGTGTTGTGGACTATGATTCCATTAGCTATGAAATTATGGGTTCCTCTAACTGTAAGATCATAGACGTAGGGGATATCCCTTGAGTCCAAAATCTCTAGTTTCTTTATCTTGTCCCAGAATATATCTGAGTTAGCTAATTTGTCGAGGTATTGTATTATCCTCTTGACATATTCCATTTGAATACGAGCCTGATCAATCTTAAGGTTTAATTCGTTAGCCAGTTTTGTATTTTTCTTATGTAATAATGTTGTTAGCTTTTCCAGAATGTCTAGAGGCACCTCTATATTCCTGTCTCTCCTTTTAAAGTAATCATAGAACTGATTTTTATCGATCCCTAGGTCTTTTGTAAGGTATTCCAATGTGTAGCTTGATAAAGCATTAGCTATCTTCTCCTTAATTTCGTGTGATAAGGATATTTTTACTTTTTTGATCTCTGCATTTTTTAAGTAAGCAACTATTTCCTGGAGTTTCCTTCTTGAAATACTACTTCCGCTATATTCTTTCTTTAATTTTAGACCATAAAATTTACTGATTATTTCTAGAATTTGATCAATTTCTGGAATAATATCTATATTTGTATCAATTTTCATTCCTTTTGAAAGAACTTTTTTAAGTTTTTCTTCTTTCGCACTATATTTAAAACCGATTAGGTCTCTAAACTTTTTCATGTTCTCTCCATATATCGTTAGAACATACTCATCGTGAACAGTTCTTATTATTCTTTTATGTCCATTCTTGTCCGTAAATTCCTCGACTTTCCCTGCAGAGTTTCTTTTTCTCAAGAAGGATATTATCCCGAATCTCAACAATACTAGTTGCAGTTTTTTAGCTAATTTTTCACTTACTGTAACAAATTCTATAGTTGAAGAACCAGTTTCCCTTTCTATTACGCTGGCATCACAATCAAATAAACCGGAGATAAACGCCGCTAGTTCATTGTTAGGTAATAGTAACATTATTTCACTCATATCTATTTTATGTGCTTCTGGAGATTCCGGTATTCCAAGTTTTTTGAGTATATGAGCTATTATTTTTGAATGAAATCTTAAATAAGGAGTCCCGTGTTTATCGATTCCTTCTTCGACACTCACTCCAAAGAGATCTTCGACTAGTTTTTTGAATCTATCTCTAAGTTCTGTTGAGGTATTTGAAAATCTTATTGAATACCCGCCGTACTTTGTTTTTGAAATAGATCCATCTCCTGCAACTAATCCCACAAAGTACATGAAATCTTGATTAATATATTTTGGAAGCTTAATTTTATCTTCCATTCTTTGTGAAAAGAAGTCTATATGATCTGAAATTTCATCATAGGTATATCCAGCTATTTTTGCTAATTTGATTAATTCTTGTAGATGGATGTTGCCTTTTGTATTTTGATTAGTCCAATTATAATAAAGTTTATTTTCATTTATTCCTAACTTTCTAGCAAGTTCTCTTGTAGTTAAATTATATTTTGACCTGAGTTTTTCAAGAATCTTCTTAACAAAGGTTTTAGCTCCATAAACAACTATATCATGTTGATCTTCTATAAGTTCCAAAGTAGATATTTTTCTTCCCTTATGTTCTAGTTTTCTTACAACAGCGATATTGTCCCCAGGGGCGAAATCTCTTGCCTCTTTCCATACTATGGCCCCATTTTCGATTGTCATCATCTTTGTTTCTGGAGTTAAGATAATTTCTCTTCCTGTCCTCGTTACAACTTTTATTAGCTTTTCAGGTGATTTTAGTTTCCAGAATTCATTTGTCGATCTTGTTGAAATGTTTAGTGGATTTATTGTTTGTATATTTACTGGTCTTGCATTTTTAGTTGCAAGTACTCCACTTCTAATCTGTATACATCCCTCTTTTATCTTCTCTTCAACTATGGTCTCTATTGGTAAAATAACACTATCAAGAGCAATTAAGGTCCCCGGTGCTACGCAAAGACCAGCTGCTGTAGATCCTTTTCCGGTAGTGTAAATTGCTCTAGGTGCTAGTGTTGCTACATATCTCAGTAACTGACTCTTAGCGGTTCCTGGATCGCCCACTAATAGTATGTTTATATCTCCCCTTACTCTAACACCATCCGGAAATACTTTAGGCTCTCCTCCAAAGAGGAGAGTTGCAATACCCTTCTTGATTATATCGTAACCATAGATTGAGGGGGCTATTGATTTAACTATCAAGTCCCTGATATCCTCTCTTTTTGATAGTTCTAAGATCTCCTTAATATCATCTTGAGTTAACTCTATTTCAGAAAATTCTTTACCCTCAATTTCAATTGAATTGACATCAATATAGGCATGGAAGAGAGGAGGTCTATCCTTCCTCAGCGTCCTTTCTTGCCTAACTTTAAGTATACCCACAATTTTCACTCTATCTCCAGGTCTTATGACATCCACTAGGTCTTCTACAAGCACCGCTTCGATGGATCGGGGTATCTGTCCTGGGGGCAATTCTTCAGGTTTTTCCTGGATTACAACTTTCTGCCATTCTATAAAGTCACTCTCCTCTGGTATTAGCTCGTATTCTCTCTTTTTAATCCCTATACCCTTAGCTTCAGATATCCCTATCGATCCCTCTTGTGGCTGTACAAAGCCTTTACCTTGAGGAACTCTAACTACCACTCCAGTTGTCTTATCCCTGAATACAGCTTCTTTAAGGAGGTATTTTACAGGAGATATCCTGGTCACTATACCCTCTACAGCTACGAGTTTACCTATATACTGTGCTTTAAGTTTTCTAAGAGGGATCACGATGTCCTCTGGCGGATTTACTATGCGGATGTAGAATCTTTTTACTCTAGAAAAGTATCTTGGATTCTCTATCTGAACAAGCTCGGCTAATGCTTGTGAAGCTGATTCTAGATACTTCTCAGGACTATCTACAAGCTTAGCTGCTAACTCTCCGTTGTATTCTATCAGGTCATTAAAATCTATATAGAGCGAGATCTCTCCTTCTAAACACATTTCGCGTACTTTACTTCTATACTTATACTCATTAGTAGGAGTTTTGAACTTCTTTAAAAAATCTAAGAACTTCTCTTTAAAATCCTCTTTCTCTACGGTGATCTCTTCAAGGGCTTCACTCAATCTCCTCCACCTACGTATCTGGACATATAGTTTTCCCAAGTTGCTACAGTCCTGCAGAGTGCATTATAGAGCACTCTTTCCTCAAAGCTCATCCTGCTAATGACCTCTTTTGAAACACGAGGATTCATACTCACTATCTCCATGATTTTTTGAATTCTTCTTCTAAGTAGGTCTATTGATAGGCATTCCAAGTGGGTTGCTACTTTTTCATCCTCACTTTTTCTCATAAGTCTGATTTTATTCGATAGTCTAGCATAGAAGTCTACTGGTATTGCCTGAAGCTCATCACTACGTTCCTCTTTCCATAGCAGTTTTTTTAGCATTACCTCTATAGGCGCGCTCTCCACCTTTAACATCTCTGCATCCTCAGTATACTCCTCGTTAGTAGCTATAGTTTCTCCTTCATTACCTATCACTGCTAGTATTCTATGAAGCAGCCTAAGCATCGTTACCATAGTGTATATGAGAGAAGAAAACAAAAACATGATTGTGAGAGATTAGTGAAAGTACTAGGCATATGTTTCCTCAAGAATATCTAGCAATAGAGCTCTTTTACTTAGCTTATCTTCAAAAGTGCTATAGGTAAGTCCATCAATAGCAAAGTTTATATCTAACATCATTGCAAGAATAACTTACGAGTGAGCTATGAGGAGGTGATATACCTATGTCGAGCGAGAAACCATTTTATGTACGATTTAATGTACCCCCAGAGCTGGCTGAAAGAGCGTATGAAGCCCTTAGAAGAGCCCGAGAGGGAGGAGGAGCTATAAGAAAGGGGACTAATGAAACTACTAAAATGATAGAGCGTGGGCTCGCTAAACTAGTATTGATTGCTGAAGATGTTGATCCTCCAGAAGTAGTAGCACACCTTCCACTACTCTGCGAGGAGAAGAAAGTACCTTATGTATACGTTCCATCTAAAAAAGCACTGGGAGAAGCTGCAGGAATACATTCAGCAGCCTCAGCATGTATCGTGGATCCTGGAGAGGCTAAACCACTAGTGGATGAGATCATAAGAAAGATTCAAGAGATAAAGGTAAAGGGTACGACTTAAGTAATACACCATCATAAAACTTTAATTTAACCCTTATTTTTCTATACCTTAGGGATATGTATGAGTGAAGATGCTACACCAGCTGAAGTACTACAGATAATAGGGAGAACTGGAGTTTGTGGCGAAGTGACCCAAGTAAGATGTAAGGTACTTACAGGAAGGGATGCTGGTAGGATACTTACTCGTAACGTAAAGGGTCCAGTTAGAGTAGGAGACATACTGATGCTTAGAGAGACGCAAAGAGAACATAGAAGAATCTCAACTAGATAGTTATAAAACTTAATATATTGTTCATTTCTCAGAACCCTAACCTAAGACTATTTCACACTCTTTTATATAGTGTTCTACCATCAACTTTAAGTATACCTACTTATACCTATTCTGATCCACAATCATAGAGGGGAGGGATATGCCAAAGCTGAGAAAGTGCTCTTTCTGCGGGTACGAGATACCACCAGGTACTGGTCTACTATTCGTTAAAAACGACGGGAGTCTACTCTTCTTCTGCTCTAGAAAATGTAGAGTAAGTTATATGAGAAAGAGAAATCCTATTAAACTCAAGTGGACTAAAAGGTATAGAGAATCTAAGCCTAAAAAATGAGGAGATGAGACTTGCCTTATGTAAGATCGCCTATAGTTGTAGTACTAGGGCATGTAGATGTAGGAAAGACTACGCTATTAGATAAGATAAGGGGGACTGCAGTAACCCTTAGAGAGCCCGGTACTATGACTCAACACATAGGAGCTTCTTTTCTTCCATGGAAAACCCTCTCTAGGATATGTGGTCCTCTACTTAAGATGGTGAGAGGAGAAATAGAGATACCCGGATTTCTTGTCATAGATACCCCTGGCCATGAGGCCTTCGTAAATTTGAGGAAAAGGGGGGGTAGTATAGCTGACATAGCCATTCTAGTAGTGGATATAAGAGAGGGATTTGAAGCTCAGACCTATGAGTCAATAGAGATACTAAAGGCTAGAAAAATACCCTTTATACTAGTTGCTAATAAGATAGACAAGATACCAGGATGGAATTCTAAACCATACACTCCGTTCATAATCAACTTTAAGAATCAGAATGAAGATGTACAGATTAGACTAGAGGAGTTAATATACAGATTAATTGAGGAAATGAACAAGCTAGGATTTAATTGTGATAGGTACGATAGAGTCAGAGATTTCTCTACTACCATAGCAATAATACCCATAAGTGCATTAACAGGTGAGGGGATTCCTGATCTACTTATGGTGCTAGCTGGATTAACACAGAAGTTCTTATTAAAATCGCTCATTGTTGAGAGAGGACCGGCTAAGGGTGTTGTACTTGAGGTAAAAGAAGAGATAGGACTGGGAACTACGGTAGATACTATAATATACGAGGGTACTATCCGAAAAGGCGATACCATAGTCGTAGGAGGTATTGAGAAACCTATAGTTACCAAGGTCAGAGCAATACTCATGCCTAAACCACTCGATGAGATTAGATCTCCAGAGGATAGATTTCTACAGTTGGAAGAAGTTCATGCAGCCTGCGGTATTAAGATCGTAGCCTCTGATCTAGAAGGAGCTATAGCTGGTGCTCCAGTAAGAGTAGTATGGTCTCATGATGAACTTGAAGATACCATTAATGAAGTTGCTCAAGAAGTCTCCAGCATCAAACTTAGTAGAGAGGTCAATGGTGTGATAGTGAAAGCAGATACTCTCGGAACTCTAGAGGCATTAGTAGACTATCTTGAGAGAAAGGGGATTCCGGTAAGATACGCTGACATAGGTAATGTAGTGAAAAGAGATGTTATTGAAGCACAACTAGTTAAAAAGGAGGATAAGTACAGAGCTGTGATATTGGCATTTAATGTTAAGGTAACAGAAGAGGCTAAGATCGAGGCTAAGTATGCTAATATACCTATTCTCCAGAGCAATATTATATACAGATTAGTCGAAGAGTATCAGAACTGGTACCACAAGACTAGGGAACTTGATGCCAAAATTCAGCTTTCCAAGCTAATCCTCCCTGCTAAAATAAAGATACTCCCTGGATATGTTTTTAGGAGAAGTAACCCCGCAATAGTGGGCATTAAAGTGATATCCGGTAGGCTTAGACCGGGGTACCCACTATTTAGAGCTAAGGATGGAAAGGTCATAGGCAGGATTATGCAAATTCAAGCTCACGGTGAGAATGTAGGTGAGGCTGTAGTAGGTCAAGAAGTAGCTGTGTCTATAAGAGGGAACGTTATAGTTGGTAGGCATATAAAGGAGGGAGATATCCTGTACTCCGACGTACCCTTCGATCATATGGAAAAGATGAGATCACTAGTAGATTTTCTTACAGAGGATGAGATTAAATTACTTGAGGAGATTGAGAGGATTAAGTTAAGCAAATTGAGAAGTCATAAGGAATAAAAGAGCCATTAGAAACAGTTATTTAGATGATGAATGGTATGGAGCTCTGATAGATGAGGAGTGGGCTAGGCTCTGATTATTTTAATAAGCTCTTAGGTACCTATCTATATAGGGGACACTATGTCTAAGAGAATTGAAAAGAGATTGAGATTAAGAAGAAGACCTGAGGTACCGGAGGGGACAGCTAGGCTTAATCCACGAGCCATGAAGTACTTAGGTATAACAGATAAGGTAGAAATTGTAATCGCGGGTGGGAAACGATTGCTATTAAAAGCCCTTGCCTTTGAACAAGTTCCCGAAAATGAGATATGGTGTAATGAAGATCAGCTTAGGTCAAGTGGAATTGCTGATCGTACTATAGCCACATGTAGAGCTCCCATAAAACCTTCCCTAGAAAAAGAGTCTAGACCCCAAACTAGTTAAAGTATCTCACTATCGACTACTTTCTTAAAATCCTTGAGACCTCCACGTAACATTAATATGTACATTTGGCATGCTCCTTTTGGTGATGGAAGCTGACTTTAGAGAGACGAGAAGAACAGTTAGCTCTTAGATCTACTGCCAATAGAAGAATACATGAAATACTAACTCGACAGGCTGCTGAAATAGACAACATGATGAAGGAACTATACAGACTTATGACTGAGTTCATGAAATTAGCTCCCGAAGAGCTTAAGGAGAGCGTAGATACGATAATTAAGCTAAAGGAATCCATCCAAGGTAATAGGAGAGAGCTACTCGACTATATATCCAGAATCGCGCCAGCTCTACTCTATAAGGAGGAGTGGTTGAGGTTAGCCTTTAGATTTGATGATATAAGTGATAAAATTGTAGGAATAACGTATAGATTAGAGCACCTTATAAATTATAAACCTAAGATACCATACGAGCTCATGGAGATAATAGAGAAGATCGATGAAAAAGTACTCGATATAATAACAACATTTAGGACGGCCCTTTCACTACTACCAGTAGACATTCATAGATCATTAAGTGCATGTCAAAAGGTTGAAGTACTGGAGAAGGAAATAGATCATCTATATAGAAGATCAATATTTACGATACTTGATACACCTCTTTCTCTCAGAGAAACTATGCTGTTAAAAGAGATAGCAGAAATGACGGAAACAATATCAGATCTGGTAGAGAAGGCATCAAACGATCTCAGGATAATCATAATAAACCTTCTCTGATCAAGCTTGTCTCTTCAGGAGAGATAGAGATTTATCCATCTACACTCCCATACATAATAGTATGAGTTATTTAGGAGTACCGAGAAGAATAGAGCTTAAGCGCTATGATGAACCCATACTTATACCGAATAAGGAGAACTGGTGGGAAAGCAAGGCAGTATTCAATCCGGGAACTATATATGAAGATGGAAAGTTCTTCCTTTTATATAGAGCTGTTGGCGAATATGAAAATTATATCTCTAGATTTGGTCTTGCAGTAAGTGAGGATGGGTTTAACTTTAAGAGAGTGAGCAACACCCCCATCTTCGAAGGATGTAAATGGTATGATAGAGGTGGGTGCGAGGACGCGAGAATAGTAAAGATAGAAGGTCTATTCTACATAACCTATGCTTCACTACCAAGATCACCAGCTGAGGTAGGTCCCATCAAAGAAATACTTCAAAAATTAAAAGAGGATGTCTACTATCCTAGACTTCATGTTCCCTCTTATACTGCCCTATTAACTTCATATGATCTTAGAGAGTTTGAAAGACACGGAGTTATAACTCCTCTAGGAATAGATGATAGAGATGGCATATTATTTCCAGAGAAGATTGATGGAGAATATGTTCTCTTACATAGACCTACTGAATGGGTAGGGGAGATCTATGGAACATCCAAACCCAGTATATGGATTAGATTTTCAAAAGACCTATTGAAGTGGTATGGTGAAAGGCTATTACTTAAACCTGAATTCCCATGGGAAAAAAGGAAGATAGGAGGAGGACCTCCTCCTATAAAGACTAATGAAGGCTGGCTAATGTTCTACCATGGGGTCGATGAGTACTACGTATACCGGGTTGGTGCGGCTTTGCTAGACCTAAAAGATCCAACAAGAGTCATCGCAAGACTGCCCTATCCCATTCTAGAACCGAAGAAAGAGTATGAAAAGTATGGTGATATTCCCAACGTCGTCTTCCCTACAGGAAACATAGTGATTGATGATGACGTATTTATCTACTATGGTGCTGCCGATAAGGTATGCTGTGTTGCAACAGTAAACCTAGATGAACTGCTTGGAGAACTCTTAAGGTATAGCACCTTATAGATCTCTAAGCCCCACATGTAGTATTCCCAGTATTATTTCGATTCTATGTCTTAGTATGAATTATTTTCAGATTAAAGAGAACAGAGAACACTTAATTCGTTAGATAGTTAAATAGAAGTTACTTAAGCTACTATCAAATTCTTCCTCAGCTACAACCAAATTGCCAGTAAGTTAGAGCATAGAGGAAAGTGTAGATCATGTAATTTAATCGAACAAGAACAATTTCTAGTGAATTAGAATCTATTCTAGCTTAGATGTTTAGAGTATAAAGAAATAAGAGTGTTGTCCATGGAATATATTGATATGCATCGAGGAAGAGAGAGGAGATCTTCTAAGCCCCTTAAGTTCGCTAGGGATATAGCTCGGGATCTGGTAGAGAAGGAAGTTGTGGGTGCGATCTTATTCGGATCCTTCGCTAAGGGAGTAGTCGATGAGATGAGTGACCTCGATCTGGCCCTGATAGTTGAGGGAGAGGGGGGACTGAAGGAGGTAGTTGTAGAGGACCTCAAAGTCGAGGTGTGGGAATATAATCTTAAACACTTTCTACACACATTCGAAGACGAAGAGTACAGAGATAGAGAGGACTCTTGGTTCCTAACAAGCCTTTGGATAAAGATATTGAGAGAGGGAGTAATACTCGAGGATCCGCGTGGGATTCTCAGTAAGTGGAAAGATAAGGCGCTCAAGTGGAAGTGGAGGAGAGGAGAAATAGTACCTGTAGTCGATAGGGCTAAAAAGTGTATAGCTGTAGCGAAGAGGACTAGCTCCCGGGGAGAGCTATTCAAAGGAATAGTGGCCATAAGGGATAGCTTCTATAATCTTACAATAGCATATGTTATGGCTTTGAATAGGATCCCTAGTATAAGGCCCAAGGATTTATACGAGGAAGTGAAGGAAATAGAGTTTAAGAAGATGTTCGACAGAGTCCAAGGCTTGGAGGATGTGGATAGGGACTTAGTGGAGGAGCTCCTGAATGAACTCAGAGATCTATTAAATAGAGTGGGGAAGAGTAAGAGGGGAGCTAGGACAGAGTACGAGAATGCCCTGAAAAGCTTGAGAAGGGGGAAAGTCAAGGAGGCCTTGCTGAATGCCAGGTATTGTGCATTTTACATAGGCGTGAAGATGTTAAAGGATATAGGCACAAAAGTAAGATCGAATCCGTATGATGCAGAATTCCACACCTCTCTCCTCGATTGGTTGAAGGACAAGAGGGACTTCATCTCCACTTACTACAGGCTACACGCAACCAGGAAGTTAGACCATGAGTACCTGAACGAGTGCATAAGGCTTGCAGAAGAGAGCCTTGTAGGGCTCTCAGGCATACTTAAGAGCTTTTAAAATGAGTAATAAATAAGCGAAAGTGTTGTTTAGATATCCATCTGTTCTTCTATAGTTAGATATTCTAAGTAGACTCAAAGGATTATTCATGACGGAAGAGAGTTCATCTATATAGGAATTAATTCTCAAAAAGTTTTAACGGGCCCGCCGGGATTCGAACCCGGGACCTGCGGCTTAGAAGGCCGCCGCGCTATCCTAGCTGCGCTACGGGCCCAGTAGTCTAATGTTAGTTTTTACATCTCTCCTAAAATCTTTTCGCTTGGAAGTCTTCTAAAGTACTATCCCGTGTATTGTTGATAGTTCATTTTTAAGATTCCTGATTCTTCTTTTCACTATCTCCCATAGTTCACTTGTACTCTTTGTGTCCTCCTTTACATCTCTTAATCTATTCTTGACATATTCTATAGATTCGAGATCGGAGAAGTTCAGTAACATCAAAAGCCATGATCGAGCAACGTTATCTTCATGATATCCACCACCTCCCAGGCATATAATTCTCCTATTAGAATACTTCTTAGCTATATTTCTAATGTTTTCAGAAAAAATACGATAGGTTTTAGTGGTAAATCTAAGCATTGTCAGCGGATCGCCCTCATGTCCATCACAACCCATCTGAACCACTATCACTTCAGGCTTGTACCACTCTAATAGTGGTAGTATCACTTCCTCCAGAGAGTAGGAGAAGATGTCGTCTCCACTACCAGGAGGTAAGGGTATATTCACAGAGTAACCATATCCATCTCCTTCTCCTAGTTCGTATATATCGCCAGTTCCTGGGAAGAAGCCGGGATAGTACATATGCATTGAGATCTTGAGTATGTCTTTATTATAGAGTATCTGTTGAGTCCCGTCACCGTGGTGAGCATCTATATCAACTATAGCTATCCTTCTAAATCCCCACTTTCTGAATAGTAGTGCTACTATAGCTACATCGTTAAATACACAAAAACCTGAGGCTGCATGCGTCTTAGCATGATGAAAACCTCCTTGTGGATTAAAGCCTACTTCTATGCGTCCTTCTCTAATCATCTCAGCTAGCGTAATAGTACCTCCAACTGCTAGCATAGCGTCCTGGAAGACTCCTTTATACGATCTAGTATCTCCATAGTCTAAATACCCTCCACCTATTTCGCTTGATCTCTTAACATACTCTATATAGTCTTCAGTGTGAGCTAGTAGTACTTCTTCGAGTGTCGCTTTCCTAGGATTAACTATCTTAAAGTATCTGCTTATGGATAGCTCTTTAAGTAATTGCATGAAGAGTTTAACCCTTCCAGTCCATGTAGTGTGTAAAGAGAGAGGTGTAAAACTTATTCTGAAGTATTCCTCTCTAAATGCTATAGCCATGTTCATACTCTCATCTACAGAAATCTATACTCCGGGTTCCCTTTTATTGATATGAAGTTTAATACTTCTTCGTATGTTGGTAGTCCAGAGATCGCTCCTATATGCATACACTTTATCGCAGCTACTGCATTAGCTAAACGTAGGATATCTTTAATATCATACCCTCTGGAAGTACCAAATAACACTGCAGCATTCCATGCATCTCCAGCTCCTACAGTATCCTTTACCTCTACTTCAAATGGCTTCATGTAAAGTGCTTTATCTTCTTCTACTAGTACTGCTCCCAGTCTTCCCATCTTAATTCCAACCATCTTAAACTCTAGTGCTTTAAGGTTTTTTACAATGTCTTTTAAGCCTTTTACGTCAAGAAGAAGCTCCAGTTCAGCTTGTGTGGCTAGTAGGATATCTACATAGTCTAAGGCTATCCTCATGGTCCTCTTCAGATCATCTACACTACTCCACACATCCAGTCTTACAGTAGGATCGAATGACACTATGGTCTTTTCCTTAATATTTTCGAGTAGCTCTATTATGCTACTCCTAGCGGGTTCTTGTGAGAGTGAGAACCCTGTAAAATGAAGTATCTTTGATGATTTTACATATTCATAGTCTCTAGACTCTAATTTGAGTTCTGTATCAGCACTTAGACTCCATGGTTTTCGGTAGAAGAAGAACTCTCTCTCGCCTTTAGGCAGTTTTACGACAAATGCTAGTGTAGTTCTATAGGGTAATCTCTGTACCCTACTTGTATCGATACCGTATTGATTGAGCGTATTCAATATGATTTCTCCTAGAGCATCCTTTCCCACAGCTGTAAGTACTCCTACTTTCATTCCTAATTTAGAGCAAGCTACTGCAGTATTCATGGGAGCCCCTCCAAAGCATGCCTTATAGGTAGAGTGGTCTACAGGTATTAGATCTATTATAGCTTCTCCTAGGGATATTAAATCGAGTTTCATTATCTACACCAGAGAATAATAATAGAAACTACACTATAAAGTCTTTATAGGACTAGTAGTATACTCAATAGGTTGAGGAGTATGAGTATATTAGAGGTACTATCCTCAGTAATACTGCTAATCATAGGTATTCTAATCATAATCTTCATAATTAAGCTACTAATAGTATTACTACCAGCTATAATAATAGCAATCATAGTCTACTTTATCACTAAAAACCTTGTGTATGCTGCTGTAGCCTTTCTGATAGTAACTCTAATCTCTTTGATTAAAAAACTCTAAGTTTTCATTTATTACGCACATGTTAGTGCTTTCTGGTTCTCAGGAGTATTACTATTACTATGACCGATACTACTATAGCGATGGTGACCAGTATCATTTGTACTACTGACATAGGTAGTACGGGTACGTAGACCTCCTCTTCCTCCTTAGTCTCCTCCTTCTCTTCTTTCTTTTCCTCTGGCTTCTTCTCCTTAGGTATCTTGTATTTTACTATTATCTCTTCACTTTCGCCTACATTTCCTCCATTGTCCACTGCAGTAGCCTTTACAGTAAGGCTCTTTGTTCTAAGAGGAGATATTACTGCTTGGTATATTCCTCTACCTATGTAAGTGGTGGGTATCTCTATGACCCCAGTAGTCGTCCTACACACCAATTTTACACTATCTATACCCCAGCCAGTATCTACTGCTTTTATATATACAGTTAATGAACTCTTTCCAGAAATAGGTGTTCTAGGTGTGTACATTTGTATTGTTACTTCTGGTGGTACATCATCCTTATAGGCTGAGAGTATTAACCTAGTATCCTCACCTACAGATAATCCCATAACTACTTTTACTACATAGAGATTCCCATACGGTGACATTTCATATGCCTTTACTAGGTTTGTATCCCCGTAGAAGCTATAGTTATCAAAGGGTAGTGTTGCATTTACATACATGAATAGTGTAATGTTCTTCATGGTATACTCAAATGCCGGCATTATCCTAACCTTGTATATGTACGCTGTAAGACTTGTATCAGTGCTTACCAGTATTTTCGCTTTTTCTATGTTATAGCTACTGGGACCCTTGAGTGGATCTTTTCCAGGTACTCCTACCTGTTTAACCTCTCCTTCTTCGTTAATCACTATTATCCTAAAAGCTCTATAGTCTGCCTCTCTGAGACCTGCACATGTAGTGGCAGTAGTCACGAACCAAGTCTTATCGTTGTATAGGACTACAGCATCTCCATGGACATGGCCAGCTAGGACCATATTTACATCGTACTCTTCTATTAATCTTAAGAACTCCTTAGCGGAATCTAGTCGTTCTCTCCAGCTACTATATAAGTTTCTCAATTTTTCTATCTCCTTCCACGTACCTTTGATCTTACCGAAAGTAGCATAGTCAAAGAATGAGTGGTGTATTAATAATATCTTGACCTTGTCAACGTATTTAGCTAGTATGCTTTCCAGCCATTTCAGTTGAGTCGTATCTATATATCCTTCAGCAAGGGTGTCTAGACCCACTATCAGAAACTTTCCTATGCATCTGTACCATGTTGGTGGCCCTATATAGGCTCCATAAAATCTCTTCCTGAAGCTCTCTTCGTCTGTCTGCGCATGATCGTGATTACCCGGTATTATAAATGTAGGCTTCCTAGCGGTATTAGTTATTCTCTTAAAAAGCTTGAGCGACGCTATATCTCCGCCTACATCGACATTATCACCTGTAATCACGGCAAATTGCACAGGAAGAGTGTTTAGAAGCGCTATTGCAGTCTCGTAGTATTCGTAACTCGGTACTCCATTCGATCTTATTCCTATATGTATATCAGTAATGTGCATAAATATGAGCTCTTTAGGCCACTCCTTTAGAACCCAGACACTCCTCACACTAATAAGTGGCTCTTCGTTTATCACGAGGTACAAGTCATAGAGATTTGGTGTAGCGTTTTCTGGAACTTTTAACGTTAATACTAGTACTTCCTTTAGTGAGTACTCCCTAATCACTACCAGTGTCACGTTTAATCCAGGAGATAGCAACTTTGATTCTCTTATCTTAATAGTCGTACTTCCAACATGTATTGTAGCATTGAATACGCCTCCAGGCAGGACAGCTACTGGAACGGAATACACTGGATCTAGTATTTTAGCGTTCTGAGGTAGAGCTGAGCATCTAATCACTACGTAGCTTATAACAATAGTAGTTAGTAGTAGTACCAGTATCAATACCCTAGTAGTTCTACTCGGGTTCTTCAAAATCCCTTCTTTAGTAGAGGGGAATTTCTAATAAAGCTTAGTGCTTAAGATATACTCTGTACACGTCACACGGTTTCAATTTCTTCCCACTCTTTTGTAGGGAACACTATAACGTCTTCCTCACTAATAGCTAGCCTTATCTTACTTCCCAATCTTACCTCGTAGTCTGGGTCTATGTAGGCTATTAGGCTCTGATCTCCAATGTTAATCCTAAGGTGTAAGAAGGGGCCTAAGAACATAGTGAGCTCTACCCTCCCTTCTATCACATTAGCCCCTCTTTTCATATCTAAGGAGAAGTCCTCTGGATGCATGATAGCAATGGCCTCCTCACCTATGTTTAGCTTGTAATCTTCAGCTAACTTTCCTGTAATTGCAAGCTTTTCGTTAATCCTCATCTTTACGGTTTTTCCATGTACATGTTCTACATATCCCTTAAGTGCTGTACTTCTACCAATGAAAGTAGCTACAAATAGGTTCCTAGGGTTCATATAGATTTCATTAGGTCTTCCTATCTGTATTATTCTTCCTCTGTTCATTATAGCTATTCTATCTGAAATACTCATAGCCTCTTCTTGGTCATGAGTAACGTAAATGGTGGTTATATTGAGGTCCTTCTGTAGTTTTTTAATTTCCTCTCTCATCCTAAGCCTTAGTTTAGCATCTAGATTACTCAGTGGTTCATCTAATAGGAGGACTTTCGGCTCGATTACCAATGCTCGAGCAAGAGCTACTCTCTGTTGCTGTCCACCAGATAGTTGTAGTGGATATCTATCTTCAAGTCCAGTAAGGCCTACAAGATCTAGTACTTCTTTTACTCTCTTTCTAACCTCTTCCTTTGGCACTTTCCTGATCTTTAATCCATACGCAACATTATCGTACACTGTCATATGAGGCCATAGAGCATAGTTTTGGAACACCATGGCACACCCTCTTTCATACGGCTTCTTAAAGGTGACATCCTCATCATCGAAGAAGACGCTACCCTCATCGGGAATTTCAAATCCAGCTACTATTCTAAGTGTTGTCGTCTTACCACAGCCACTTGGCCCGAGAAGCGTGAAGAATTCCCCATGGTCTACTTCTATACTTGCTTTATCGACAGCTACTACTTCACCAAATTTTTTACTCACCTTTCTTAGTGCTACCCGTGTCAAGGTATCACCACTCCATCTCCTACACTCCTATGTATGCATATCTCTGTTTAAATACTATGTTGACTAATGTTATTACTGAGAGTTGTATTGTTATGAGTAAGACTCCTAGTGAGGCTACGATATGTGGTCCCTCTACTCTTCTTAAGTAGTCCATCATTATGAAGGATATCGGAGCTTGGTGTTCTTCTCCCACTCCCTTTAATCCTCCTATAGTGATCCCTACACTTGTCTCACTCATACAGTATACAAAGCTTATCAATGCTCCACTCAGTATATTAAGACCTATGAGTGGAATGACTATACTCACTAGAGTCCTTAATCTACCAGCACCTAGATTTAGTGAGGCTTCCTCTAATGCTACATGGACCTGCTGAAGTCCTGCAAATACTGCTCTAGCAGTAAAGGGTAATCTTCTCACGCTATAGGCTAATGGCAGTAATAGTGATGGTCCAAAGGTTATAGGATCTAAGGGGGTTCCTCGAAAAACTGAGGAGAAGAAGTAGAAGTAGCCTACTGCAATTACTAGTCCTGGTAGTGCTATGGGCGAAGTCACTAATACATCTAGTAGATCAGTAATGGGTATTTTAGCTCTTGATATGAAGTAGGAAGAGGATAATCCTATTACGATTATTAGTATAATCGCTAAAGCAGAGTAAGAGAGACTGTTCGTTATTGCTCTAGACACTAATGGGTCCTCTACGATCTTAACCATGTTCTTGAGCGTAAATCCATGTGGTAGTGGTCCAGTCCACTCCTCCGCTATAGCGTATATAAAGACTCCTATCTGCGGGAAAGCAGCGAATAGTAGTAGCGGTAGAATTAGCAGGTATACTACTATAATACCTCTTATTCCCAATTTTTTAACTCTAGGTGTCCATCTTCCTCCCCTACTTAACATAGCATACTGCTTAAGAGTTACATACTTCTTTATACCTATAAAGGTTACTAGAGCTAGTGCTAAGAGGATTATTGATAGAGTAGCTGCTACTGGTGAGAGTTGCCCTGTGGTTGCTTCTAGAAACCGCTCAAGTATGTGATATGACATAAACCGTTTTTCGTTAAAAACTATTGGGGCAGCAACATCCTCCAGTGAGAATATGAATACTATAGCTGCTCCTGCAGCAAGTCCAGGTAGAGAGAGTGGTAGTGTTACAGTTCTGAATAGTCTAAAACCTCTAGCTCCTAAGTTCTCCGCTTGCTCTTCCATACTAGGATCTATATTTATCATGCTTGAGTACACATTTAGGTAAATTATCGGGAAAAATGTCATTATCTGAGTAATAGTTACTCCAGCTAGATCCTCTATACCTATTCTGAAGGGTAGTCGTAGGACATCACCTATTATCCATGATAATATACCGTCCTTCCAATCGAATATCTTTCTTATCACGAATACGTTTATGAAGGGAGTCATGAGAAGAGGTGTCATTGCCAGTATTCTCATAATAATTTTTCCGGGAAAATCGTATCTGGCCATGAGAAAAGCTATGACTGTACCGAATATACTAGCACAGATAGTTACTATGAATGAGTTTATAAGCGAGTTCAGTATTATACCAAAACTCACTCCAGTTATCTTGATTAATGTAAATTCTCTATTTCTGAAAGTTATTGTTCTCATAGTGATAGGCGAGCCCTTAGGATATAGGTTTACATATGTAGGGTCCATGAAAATATCTAGCGGGTTATAGTTTAGTGATATCAGCAAGACCATAGCTATAGGAGCGAGCAAAAATATTGTCATCATTAGGAGAGAGAGAACCAGCTGTGTAACCAGCACAGGATCCAGGTAAAATAACTGCCTCTTTAAAATTCTCAAAAATATACCTTTAATTACCATTACTATTTCCCTAATATTTCTTAAGTTGTTGGAGGACATATGTATACTTTTCAATAGCTTCTTTCTTCCACGTCGATATAAGTTTGTCCTTGAATGTAGGGTCTGTTTCAAACTTCTCACAGATAGATATGGCGTATTCTTCTGTAAACTCTACTTCTTTTCCACTTAGGGGATCTATAAACTTTAATGGAGCGCCGAGAATATTCACGTACTCGTTAAACTTGGATTCGTCTATCTTTCCTTTGAAGTATAGTGATAGAAGCTTTATCCATACTTCTTTTAATCTATCATTAACCTCTACAAGAGTTGCCTTGAAATACCATTGCATTACTCGCTCATACATTAGTGCTAGAGTATCGTTAAATGCTATTCCCTTTGTCTTTAAGGTGGCCTGATAGGCCTCATAGAGATCTGTTCTATTCTTACCCCGTGGTGTCTCAAACACCTTTGGATTTGAGGGCATTCTATTTATAGTGGGATCTAACCAGACCTCTTGCCCTTCTGTCAAAACCCATGCAATAAATGCTTGTGCAGCCTTGGGATTTTTAGCACCCTTGACCAGTGCTATAGGATCACCGTTAACAATAGTCTCTCCTTTTGGTATTATATACTCACATTTAGGATTGGTGAATTTAGCAGTATACCCGTAGAAGTCTATAGTAATGCCAACTGCTATTTCTCCTCTAATTACACCATCTCTCACATCTGCACTACCACTGTATACCTCAGCATTAGCTGCCATCAGTGTCAGTATCTTCCACCCCTCCTTCCATCCATATCTCTGTAGTATTATCTCATACATTCTCGTATTACTAGTACTCATCGTAGGATCAGCTATGCCTAAAGCCGGCTCTCCGTACTCCACTAGTGGTTTTCCTATGGTAGGCGATGCTAATTCTTTCCAACTACTCGGTACTGGTAATCCGTAGTCCTTAAGTCTATCGTGATTTACCGTAAACCCAAAGCTAGCAATAGCTGCTGCCACCCAGTATATCTTACCATCTCTCCCTATTCTCTTCATAGGCGTTCCCGCTATTTCATCAGGTATCTGAGCTACTGCTTCGAGAACTTCCTTAGAGTCGAGGGGCGCTAATAGTCCTTCTTGATATAGGTAGTCGAATAGTGTAGGTCCTCCTCCCCATGCCACGTCAGCTTTTCCTCCCTCTATGTATTTCCTCCATAGTCCGGGAGGGATTACTATAGTTCTTATCTCGACAATATTGTACTTCTTAGCTAGTTCTGATTTTTTAAACAGTTCCCTAGCCTTCATTAGAATATCTGTAGGGTGCCGTGAAATTATCCTAAGTTCTACCTCGGGTGGCTTCTCTTCTGGAGGAGGAGATGGTCTCATAAAGATAAAGGCTAGGATAGTACTAGCTAGGACTACTATACTAATTATTATAATAACCATTAGTATCCTGCTTATCCCTGATTTGTCCATATGCCCACCATTCTTGAAATATCAGAGTAATATAAAACTTGCATGTTTAGTGAGAGCATATTCCTACTTATCATACTTAAAGCTAGAGGAACGTAATGTAAAAATATACTTAGAACTGAGAATTTACTGAAAGGTGAAACTATGAGTAGAGGACTGAGAATTGTTACTGTGGCTATAACCATAATAGCGCTTTTAATCTACACTGTACCAATAAGTGAGAGCGCCCCAGTGGGTATACCAATATTAATAGACTTATCTCATGGTCAATCTCCTTCAGGAATAGAGGTTATCATGAGAATGGTACCAGAAGCACAGTGGTACATTCTAGTTAAAACTGAGGAGGATAAAGAGGCTTTAAGTCCCATTATCAAGTCCCTAGCTCATGGAATTATAGTAGGCGACTTCGCTACAATTGACCTGGAGAAGTATAGGATAGAGATGATAATAATAGGCCAACCTCAAGCTCTATTTACACCAGATGAAGTAGCTACTATTGTAACATGGTTTAATAAATATCCAAATAGAGCCATATGGGTTGCTGCTGATAGTGATTATCCAGCACAAGGGAGTGAGACTGCCCAGCAAGCTGTAAATACGATATTAGAGGGGGTAGGAGCTAGTCTAAGACTTGATTATGTATCGATAGAAGACCATGAAAGTAACGCTTTAAAGCCCTATAGAGTATTGGCCTTTATAAAACCAGATCCAGAGGTCTCAGTACTAGGATATGCATGTGAAAGAGTATTATTCCATGGCCCGGGAGCAATCTCATGGGTTGATGAAGCTGGTAACTGGCATAAGCTAACTAGAGAGAGTAAACCGGAGAATGCCTATGTAGTAGCAATCACCTCGACCAAGGGATTGGTTGCCGAGCACCAAGCTGAACCTAAGGGAATAACAGGAAAAGCATATACACCAGGAGAGGAAGGAGTATTCACAGTGATGGGTGTAGAGCTTGTTAAAGTAAAAGAAGGTTACGGAAGAGTCGTTGTCTCTGGTGAAAGCCCTTACGGTGGATATCAACCTCTTACTACATGGATGTACTATGGCTTTAGGATCAGTGGACCCCAGTTTGTCAGGAACGTAATCCTATGGGCTACAGGGTATATGGGAGAACTTAAAGCTATAGAAACCATAATGACAGCAGTAGATGAGAGATTAACATCCATGCGAAATGAAGTTGAAAAAGTGAAAAGAGAAGTTAGTGCTACAGTAGGTGGTGTCAGCTCTGCGGCATACCTGGGCACGGGTATAGGAATCATTGCTCTAATAGTAGCCATAATAGCTCTGGTGATGGCTACTAGAAGGCCTAAATAACTTTTTTTATCTCAATTATCCCTTTAAAGTGAGGGATATTTTAATAGCCTTATGTAGTGGGCCCGGGGGGACTTGAACCCCCGACCTCGGGGCTTCTGCTCTCCCGCGCTTCCTGTTCTCGATAATGTC
>Ga0190311_1000007_pt1 | contig 90423 bp, 89 predicted proteins | sample 48700789_MG_FD_165037 | JGI IMG/M metagenome (GOLD analysis project Ga0190311, IMG submission 165037) | Hydrothermal vent sediment bacterial communities from Southern Trench, Guaymas Basin, Mexico - 4870-07-8-9_MG | ecosystem: Environmental > Aquatic > Marine > Hydrothermal vents > Sediment ...
TTGAATTTTGGTATCGGGTTTAAGTACAGTATGGTCTATCTTCGAAGCTATTTCTTCTAGCGTGATCTCGCTGAGTAAGCCTCTCCTACTCAGTCTCATATACTCTAATTCATAATGGCACTCATAACTTTTTCTTTCTCAGGGAGTTGTAGTATGTGTGTTTTTAATATTTATCATGATTAGATAGACGTAAGTGTTATCAGAATTAGTATTTAATATTTAAGGGTACTAATATGGGGAGAGCTATACTGGCAGGTTTTATGTTTCTACTACTTATAGTCTCATTTATCTTAGGCATAGTTACTCCTCTGGATAGAGGACTAGCGGAGGACTTAGCACTCTCAGTAAAGAACTTTGTAGAAGAGAACATAGCCCCAAGAAAGAACGTAGTAGATCTGGGGATATTTATATTTTCGCATAATGCTATCCGAGCTCTTCCCATGCTAATACCTCTTGTTGGTGCTATTTGGGGACCCATAGTCCTATACATAACTGGAATCTATTCAAATGCTATGATGATCACAAGTGGTATTCTTGGAATGGAGAAACTGAAAATAGCGATATCAACATTGATCATTCCATCATCTCTTCTGGAAATTATTTCATATTCCTTACTTTCCTCTGAGAGTATAGCCCTATTCAGGTACTTACGGGGTAAGAAAGATTACTACTTATCGTATACCATCGCTATTGCAATAGTGGGGATCTCTATATTACTACTAGCTGGAATGGTGGAGGCATTGGAGATAAGAAGAGCTCTATCTACCTTCCCTACTACGTATTTTCCCTAGCTGCCTATAGTGATTCCCCTTTACTACCAGAAAGGTTTAATAATACTTCATATTTTACCTCTAGCGAGGTGATCTCCTACGACACTAGCAGTAGCTATAAACGGCTTTGGAAGGATCGGTAGACTCACCTTTAGAGCAGCACTAGAGCACGATGTAGGATTAAACGTAGTGGCCATAAATGACATAGCCGATCCAAAAGTACTAGCCCATCTTTTTCAATACGATAGTACTTATGGGAAGTTACCATGGAAAGTAGAATTAAAAGGTAGAAAACTAGTGATTGAAGAGAAGGATGTTGAAGTCGACATACTATCTCAACCTAATCCCGAAGAACTCCCTTGGAAGGAATATAACGTATTCATAGTAATAGAATCTACTGGAAGATTTAGGAGGAGAGAAGATGCGGAAAAACATCTAAAAGCAGGTGCTACTAAGGTAATAGTCTCTGCACCTACTAGACCCGCTTCAGCCGCTGACATCACTATAGTACCTGGTGTAAATGATCATCTATATGACCCGAAAAAACACAGAGTACTGTCCTTAGCCTCATGTACTACTAATGCTGTAGCACCTATAATGAAGGTATTAGATGAGGCATTTGGAACCGAGTGTTCCCTTATGACTACAGTGCATGCTGTAACTAATGATCAGAGATTACTGGATATGCAACACAGAGATCTGAGGAGAGCTAGAGCTGCAGCATGGAATATAATCCCCACTACTACTGGAGCAGCTGAAGCTGCTACATTAACATATACGCCTCTCTCCGGAAGAACTACAGGAATAGCTCTTAGAGTGCCTGTCCCCACAGTATCCATAATAGACTACACTGCAGTACTTAAAAGAGAGGTTACAGCAGAAGAGGTAAATGAGGCCTTTAAAGAGGCTGCAGCCAAACCACCACTTAAGGGAATACTAGGATATACCGAGGAACCCCTAGTCTCTAGTGACTTTATAAAAACTACCTACTCTGTTGTCGTAGATGGCTTATCGACTAGAGCTATAGGAAGACTAGTAAAGGTACTGGGTTGGTATGATAATGAATGGGGTTATTCGCTAAGATTAGCAGAATTCGTCAAGAAGATCTGCGATATGGGAGAAGGATAGAAGTTATTTACTCTTAAATAAATACTTTTTAGGTATCTAGATTGAAAAGTATAGGCTTAATAAGGTATACGTGATAAGGATACTCAGAATGAGGTGAAAGAATTGAAGATCAAAACCCTAGATGATATGGAATTTAAGGGGAGAACAGTAATAGTTAGACCAGACTTTAATGTACCAATAGATCCTACCACTAAGACTATAAAGGATGATAGTAGGATTAGAAGCCATGCCGAGACTATTAGAGAACTCATAGAGAGAGGAGCTAAAGTAGTAATCCTAGCTCATCAGGGAAGGCCAGGAGAACCTGATTTCCTAGAATCTCTCGAAATACATGCTAAGAGATTAAGTGAGATCCTCAATAGACCAGTCAAGTACGTACATGACCTTTATGGTGAGGCTGCTAAAAAGGCTATAAGAGAATTAAAGGAAGGAGAAGTTCTCGTACTCAAAAACGTCAGAACATATCCTTACGAGACTAAAAAACTTAGTCCTGAAGAACATGCTAAATCGGAAATGGTGGAAGCACTATCCTCCCTCGCTGATATCTTTGTTCTCGACGGTTTCTCTGTAGCTCACAGATCCCATGCTTCAGTAGTAGGTTTTACTCGCAGACTTCCCTCTTGCATGGGCAGAGTAATGGAAAGAGAGCTGAGAGCATTAAGTAGAATATTCGAACGATCTGAGAGGCCATGTATATGCATCTTAGGAGGAGCTAAAGCAGAGAAGGGGACTAAGGCTATCGAAAACTTGCTTAAGAAGGATATAGCGGATAAGGTACTACTAGGAGGCCTTATAGGCCAACTACTATTAGTAGCTAGTGGTGTAGACCTGGGCGAACCCAATATCGAGTTCCTGAAAAAGAAAGGTATATATGAACACCTACCAAAAGCTAGGGAGCTACTTAGGGAATTTGCGGGAAGAATAGAGCTCCCAGTTGATGTAGCAATTGATATTGAAGGTCGTAGAAAAGAGTTGTCTACAGGAGAATTACCTACACAATATCTCATTTATGACATAGGAACAGAGACTGCTAAAAGATACTCGGAGGTCATCAAAACAGCAAGGTCTATTCTAGTGAGCGGCCCTCTAGGAGCATATGAAAAAGACCAATTCGTCAAGGGAACAGAAATAGTATTCAAAACAATAGCTGAAAGCGGAGTATTTTCACTTGCAGGAGGAGGAGATACTCTAGCAGCGTTGAGGAAAATAGGTCTATATGATAAGTTCTCCTACGTCAGTCTTGCTGGAGGAGCATTTGTAGAGTACATAACAGGCTCTAAACTTCCCGGAATCGAGGCTTTGAAGAGTAGTGTACTTAGAAAGTGCTGAACTATAGATATTGATATTAACGACTTCAAGTTTTTTAGAGTAGGTGATAAGTTGAACCAAGAAATAGAGTTGATAGAACTAGAAGAATGTCCTAAGAATGCTAATCTAGTAATAGGATTCCCGGACGTAGGCCTAGTAGGTATAATAGCCACATCTTTCTTAGTAAAAAAACTTGAAATGAAGACGATAGGCTATATGGATTCCTCTCTGTTTCCACCAGTACTCCCATTCCATAATAATAGGCCACACTTCCCCGTGAGAATAACTACTGATGGGAATATTGTAGTGATATTCTCAGAAATAGCTGTCCCCGTTAAATCCTATGGGGCAATAGCTGAGACCATAGTAGAGTACGCAGTAAAGAATGATGTGAGATCTATGATAATGTTAGGTGGAATAGCAGTACAGAACAGGTTAGAGATAGAAAAACCATCGGTATACATACTCCCGACGAAAAAGGAGATACTTGAGGAGATAAAGTTGCCTACTCTGAAATCGCTAGATGAAGGCTTTTTAGCTGGTATTTATGCCGTAATAGTTAAAGAGATAATTAAGAGAGACCTTAAGGGCTATGTACTACTGGCCGAAAGCCATCTAGGGTATCCTGATCCAGGTGCAGCTGCCTCGGTGTTAGAAGCACTATCAAATATTCTAAACCTAGATATAGATACTAAACCCCTGTTAGAGCAGGAGGAAGAGTTAAGGCTACACCTAAAAGACCTGATGAAGCGCACGGTAGAGACTCTAAGATCAGCTCAAAAAACCTATGAACAGACTCCACCACTCCTGTACAGGTGAGGATCATGGAGGAGTTCTTTGATATAGTACGGAGGATAAGAGAGGAGATTAGGAGGACAATTGAAGAGATAGAGGAAGATATGGAAAGACTATTGATAAGATCAAAAGAGGGGGTAGTAGAGCCTCTATCATACGTATATGAATCCCCTCGAGAGATACTAATAACTATAGACCTACCACTCGTTAAGAGAAAAGAAGATATCAATTTAGAAGTTAAAGAGGGTAAACTTATACTTGAAGCTGGAATATCTCGCTCACCAGTACTAAATGTTGAAAATCCATTTTACAGAAGGCGCAGCTATAAGTACTATAGGAAAATATTTCCACTACCAGACGATGTGGTTTTAGAGGAGATAAGGGCAAGATTTGTAAGAGGAGTGCTGGAGATAAGGATACCGAGGAAGACGAGAGGCTTTAGAGTTGCTATTGAGTAGTAGTGATCAGAAGGTCCTAAGTCTTTTTATTAGCTCATCTAATGGAATAGGAGGAACTATTGCTAGTGGTATTTTTTCCCTCTTAGCAACTACTACTCCCACTCTATCAATTTCTTTAAGTCCATGCAGTACTACTAATGTCGGTCTAAGACCTGTTCCAGCTTGAAATACTTTAACGGCTACTATAGAGCTCCTTCCATAGGTTACATTGGTAAATATGGCAGCTCTCTGAGTAGTACTTCCGAAGAGTCTGATGTAGAGGTAAGCAGGAACCTCTACAACCAATTTGATACTATCCACTAAAGTATAGCCTAGTATCACTATCTCTTTAAAATCATGACATGTCACTAGTTCAGCTCCTATTTTTTCACAGAACTCTCCTATACTTACAGGCTCTGAGAACTCTCTAGAGTCTAGTATGGCATTACTTAAGGAGAGGAAATCAGGAGTTAACTTATAGAGATTTGATAGAGTGGGCATTCCTCGTTCAATATCGATACTTATCAGACTCGCTACAAACCTCCTAATTACATTTACTCCAGGAGATTTTCTCCTACCACTTTCATAATCGCTTATCATAGAAGGAGATATATTCATTCTTTTTGCTAGTTTTGCCTGAGAAATTCCGAATCTCTCCCTCCATTTTTTCATAGCTTTTCCTGGATTTTTTGAAAATATAATATCTCCAGCTATTTTCACAGCTATTTCTCTTACAAGTTCTCTTCTAGCTTCACCTGACATCCATCATTACACCCCAGAATCACAATGGGCATATCAGCTCTGCGTGGGTATTTCATCAAATCAACCCTTTCGAGCCTCATCATCCTGTATGTAATAATTAAAAATAATATTTATACTCTTCTAATATTACTTTAATTCATCTCATATTCCTCACATGAGAAACTGACCCTTAGATATGGAAAAATTACTGAGTATTTATGATCTTACAGGAGAAGAAGAGATCTGGTATTCCCGGGATCATTAATATAAAGATTTAAAAAACTTACTCGCTTTGAGAATCGGTAAAGATAATGGTACTACGTATAGGCTTTATAGGCTGTGGAGGTATTGCTAGAGCCCACGCGGAGAGACTCTCTACCATGAAAGAAGTAAGTTTAGTGGCCTTTTGTGATATTAGTAGAGAAAGAGCTATGAATATGGCTAATAAACATGGTGGGACTCCGTATACGGACTATCATGTGATGCTAGAGAAGGAGAAATTAGATGCTGTCTTCATATGTCTACCACCATTTGCACATAGTGATGAGGTCATGGTATCAGCTGAGAAGGGGGTCCACATCTATATCGAAAAACCCATAGCCTTAGATATGAAACTTGCGAGAGAAATGGTAAGATCAGTTGAAAAGGCTGGTATTAAAAGTCAGGTAGGCTATCAATTGAGATTTAGCTTGAGTGCCGAAAGAGCAAAGAAACTTATAACCGAAGGAGAGGTCGGTGATATAGGATTGGTTACTGGAAAATACTGGTGTAGGTTTCTCAGAAGAGATTGGTGGCTAGACAGGAGTAAGAGTGGAGGACAGATAGTCGAACAGTCGACACACATATACGACGTACTAAGGTGGTTATGTGGAGATGTCACGAGAGTGTACTGTGAAATGGATAGAATCTTCTATAAAGATGAACCTAACATGACTATTGAGGACGTTAGTGCTACTGTACTGAGATTTAAATCAGGAGCTATAGGCGTAATAACTGCTACCATAGGTGCTGTTCCAAAGTTCGGATGGGTTAAATGGTGTATAGTGGGCTCACATGCAACGTTAGACTCTGAAGATATAAACAGTCTAAGAGTTTACTGGAGCACTAGATCTCCACTTACCATAGAGGAATACAGAGAGATCGACAGAGATCCCATAGCCTTAGCTGAGAGGGATTTCATAGAAGCAATACTGAAGGATAGACCTACAAGGACACCTATAGAAGAAGGGGCAAAGACTCTTGAAGTGACGTTAGCTGCTGTAAAAGCAGCAGAAAGTTGTAGCATAATAACATTACCCCTTCTATAATCTCGTTTTAATTTTTTTAGTGAAGAGTTTTTCGATTAAAGAGGCCTATCTGCTTATATTTGTATGAATAGAGCGGGAATTGAGATATAATCTCTATTGACAGTAGGCTCTTTTCCTAAGTATTCCTCTCCATACTACATGACTCGGACAGCTGTATGCGTCTATATTACTACACTTGACAGCATGTCTCTTGCAGAGGAGCTTTTCACATTTATAGCACGTAAAGAGGTGCTCTCTACATACAGGGTCACCACAAATCTCGCATATTGGAGGAACATGGTCTGTACCTTGTTCCACCACTCTATTCCCACATATACTACACCGTCCATAGTATACTGTACCGGTATGGGGGTTTACTACAATTTCATATTTACGGTCTCTTCCCTTCAATTCAACTTTGAAGGTAGTTATGAGAAGTTTAAACTTCTCTACTATATCGATAAAGGGTACTACTCTTAGCTCTACTACCGAATCTATGAGTTTGTGCCTGCTCTTAATGTGGTTGTATTTACTTTTAATGTCCTTTTTTAAGCTCTTGTAATCTTCCTTTAGGGCCTTCAGTATCTCTGAATTCGCAATCAACTCCCCTTCTACTTTTCTGTATTTCATCTTGATCCTCCTTATCTCATAACTCAATTTTTTAGTTGATAGCTTCTTAGATCTCATTTTATTTCTCTTCTTAGTTAGCTTCTTTATACAATTCCTTAATTTCTCTCTTTCACGTTTGAGATTACGAATTTTTGTCTCTATGCTCACAATTTTGTCTCTAAGTTCTTTCTCCTTAATTTTATACTCCGATATCATCTTATTAAGCTCATATATAGTCCTCTCTTCAAGGGCCTTCTTCAATTCTTTCTTAAATTCTTGAAGCTCATCCCCTAGCACTAGCTTATTTACTAGTTTTGAAAAGTAAGCATTAATAGTATATGCCCTCTGCAACTCGGATATACTTATATCTTTGTTCAAACTCCTAGCAGGAGGAAGTATATCCACTGGTACGAGATCGAAATTGAATTCTCTAAGGCCATCATTATCTAGGTATACGAGTCTTTCTATAGTCTTGTTAATTTTCTCACTCTCTATTTCCAGTCTATAAGTTATCTTAATTCTGTATGCTGGATAGATTACATCCTCTACTTTGGTTTTGCATACAGTATATCCATACTTCTTGAAAAAGTTAGAAAGATCATTTAGATTCAATATATGTTTGGCTGCAAGTACTGGCTCGACGTAACTTCTTCTATCTACTCTCCTAGCTCTTAGATTGTACTTAGAAGCAGTCTTAAACCTCATGGTGAGTAACTCTATTTCTTCAGGCTTAAGAGGGCCCCTATGGTATGTTAAGAGCCATCTCACTTCTGTAATCTTCGTCGTGTTTTCTCTATAATTATGATAGATGAAGTAACGTGGCTTTAGGTTAGGTATCATGTTCAACAGCTTCTTCTCAAGTCCTAGACCTACCTTTATATTTTCTAGATCCCTCTTTGAGGAAAGTCTTCCAATAAACCTGTGAGCAGCATTTGATAATACTCTATAATCTACATCAGCTGGATTTTGAGTGGCCAGCATTACCCCTAGTCCAAATGCTCTTCCCTGTTTTATTAATAGCATTAGTAGGGTTTTTGAAGGGGGATTTTGTACTGGTGGAATGAAGCCCATGACTTCATCTATATATAGTAAAAAGCGTAGTTTTGAAGTACCTCCTCCCCTCAAGATCCACTTATACAGTTCCTGAAGAAATATCGCCAGGAATAGCTGTCTCTCCTTTAAATCGTTCATAAATCTCAAGTCTATTATTGAGATCCTCCCCTTCTCATAGAAGTATTTATTGAAGTCTATGCTCTCTCCCATTAGCCATGCTTGATATGCTGGATGAGATATCAGGACATTTAATGACCTAGCTAATTCACTTCTCATACTCTGGGGAATAAACTCCTCTACTGAGAGCTTTCCTATACTATCAAAACTAGGCTTAAGTACTTCTTCTATGAGCTCTTCCATAGTCATTCTTCTTCCTTCTAACCAAGCATGCCTCAGTATTTCAGCTAAAAGTGTGTGCTCTTTCAAATCCTTCTCTGAATATCCCGCTAATCTCAATATAGTTGAAGCCGTACTGTTTAAGGCCTCCAGTACTATAGTGGGATTTTTCTCCATTAGATCTTTTGTCCTGGGAATGGGTGAAAGACTGGGTTTTATAGATAGAGGAACTCCATAATTACTACGAGGAGTATATATCACGACATTCACACTATCGTGGAAGTGCTCCGCTCTCTTAGGGTCTATGTTCCACCGTCTAAGCTCTTCTACATATTTGATCCTTAGAATTTCAGAGTACTTCTCAGGCTCTATTCCCATACTGAGAGCCTCCATATCAGACCAGGGTCTGAAGTCTAGGTTCTTAGAACGCATTGCTAGACATCCTACATCTCCCTTGGGATCTATGGCTATCACTGGATACCCACTTAGAGCTAGCTCCTCAATTATAGCCTTACATAGTACAGTCTTTCCCGAACCAGTAGCCCCCAGAACCAGCACATGGTTCACTAGCTCATCAGACTCGATAGTAAAACTAGATCCAGTATCCTCTCTTCCAATATATAATTTTGCCAACAGAGATACCCGGAGATTTGAGAAGGAAGTTGTAATAAACCTTGTAAGTAAGGGAGGCTATATAGATTCGAATATTCTGCTACAGTATATAACCTAAAGAGTAGACCATAGGATTTTTCTCAACTCTAAGAAGTTATCCACTCTAACTGGAGCATTAGGCACTCTACTGCCAACTATAATTGTTATACACCCAAGACTAGTACCAGCCTCATAATCCCATGGGGCATCACCGATAAACAATACTTCAGAGGCGTCGATATCCGTTATCTCTAACACCTTCCTAAGCTGATCTTCTCTCCTCCTGATGATATCTCTAGTTATTATGAGATCAAATAGATCTAGTATACCCAGTTTATAAAGTGCAATCTTCGCAGGTCTAGTGCCTTGTTGTGTCACTAACGCTATTCTGATACCCCTATTCTTTAGATCGACTAAAAATTCTCTTAGTTCAGGTTCTCGTCTTATAGTCTTGATAGCTTTTACCTCATACTCCTCTATTATCGAGAAGACAGCTCTTATGAGAGCTTCATCATGGACTATCTCATCTATACTCTGTATCAATGGTTTCAAAGGGTGTTCAGTTTTCAGGAACAGCCTCACTTTTTCTCTTATATAATCCCAGTCTACTGGAAGTCTAATCAAAGTACCATCGAGATCTGTTACAAGACACTTGATATTTTTCAAGCAGACGCCCATTAGTTTTCAACCACTAGAATATAAAATATAACTGTGAAAAATATCAATGTTTATTAACCTTACAGCTGGAGGAGTAATATGAATATGGAAGTCAAACTAGCAATACTTGGAGGAAGACCTCTTAGGGATATTAAGGCCAAACCTTACCCGCATCATCCATTTATTGGCGAAGAAGAGATCCAGGCTGTAATGGAGGTCCTCAGAACAGGTATTCTATCTTCTCATAGGGGTACTAAGGTAATGGAGTTTGAAGAGAATATCTCTAGGTATATAGGAGTAAAGTACGCTATAGCTACATGTTCTGGTGTGTCAGCACTTCAACTTGCACTTGCAACCCTAGGAGTAGGACCTGGAGACGAAGTAGTAGTTCCTGCATATGCACCCACTTCTATAATAGCTCCCATACTTATGCAGAACGCTTTACCTATTTTCACTGATGTAGATCCCCATACTTACACTATAGATCCTAATGATCTTAAGAGGAAGATCACTAAAAGCACTAAAGCAGTAATAGTAGTACACCTCTTTGGTATGCCAGCTGATATGGATAAAATACTAGAAGTTGCAGATGAACATAATATCTTCGTTATTGAAGATTGTTCTCAAGCACATGGAGCAATGTATAAAGATAAGAAAGTTGGATCAATGGGTCACATAGCTGTCTTCAGTTTTTCCGAGGATAAGAATATGACTACAGGAGAAGGAGGAATTGTCGTAACCGATGACGACGAGCTAGCCGAAAGAGTACTTATGCTCAGAGATCATAGTGAAACTAAGAGAGTAAAAGAGTATGTAAAACGTAAGAATAGGAAATGGCCCTTAGTAAATATGCTGAGCTATAACTGCAGGATGACAGAACTACAGGCAGCAATAGGTATAGTACAGCTCAGAAGACTACATAAGAACAATGAACGTAGAAGAAGAATAGCTGAAGCTTATACGAAGAGATTAGAGGAGATTATAGGAATAGATCCCCCTGTAGTACCAGAGTATGCTCACCACGTCTTTAACGTATACTGTGCTAAGTATGAGGAGGCTGAAATCGGCATCTCGAGAAAGCTATTTGTAGAGGCTGTTAGATCTGAAGGAGTGCCCTTGAGTACCGGGTATAGACAGCCCCTGTATAAGAACCCGATACTCACTATGAGAATAGCGAGAAGTAAAGGTTGTCCATTTACATGTCAATTTAACAGGAGATTGATAAGTTACAGCAAAACTATGTGTCCAGTCTCGGAGAGCCTATGTTACAGAACGGCTATCTGGCTACCCATATACCCGGAGTTATCAGATAGTGATGTCGATGATATTATGAATGCTATAGAAAAAGTGGTCAAGTGTATAGAAACACTAAAGAAAACAACTTACTTTTGAGAATTCTAGATAAATGGCACCTAGTGACCTCTTATATGATCTTATCACAGAATTATGTTGTAGACTATAGAGGAATACTTAATAATGCTCTAGCTCTACACTTAGAAGCTTGGGGGTATACTCATTGGATCTAGCATTTGATGAAAGGGCAATGGTAGGATTAACATATACCGAGCGTAAGATCATGGAGGAGTACCTCAAAGGATTAAAACCTAAAGAGATCGCTAGACGACTAAAGGTTTCCATAAAAACAGTATACAAAGCCGTCTGGAAGTACAGGAAGAACTTCAGAGCACTTCATGGAATAGGGAAAAAATCTGGAGAGAACTCCGTTAATAATATTGCAGCTACGGCTATAGCGATGGAAATGATAGCACAGGGATTAAGAAAAGCGCTGGAGTATTCGAACATAGATAGGTTTGATGAAGCCTTAGTAATTCTGAAGAGGATAGAGGATAAGCTCTCTAAAATAAACAATAATTTATCACAATTGATAGATATTATGAGCAATAGTACATCTGTGAATTTGAGATTTAGAGAGAAGAGTATAAGGGATAGTCCCTTCACTAGAGAAGAGCTCCCAGAGTTCATCAGGGGTAATCCATGGTTAGAAGTCCTCAGAACTAGACCCTCTGGTTAGTGTCGATTAAATCGTTTAAAGATTGAGATTATAGATTCAGTGAGTTCAGAGTCTAGGATTATTCTCTCTGGTACACCTAGATCCTTAAGTAACCATGCACATTGAGTGGATTGTGGTGGTATCAACCTAGCCTTTTTAGTTATCTCTAGATCTGTGAGGACGTCTCTAGTATCCCCATCAGCTACAATCCTACCATTAGCCATGACTACAGTCCTGGGAAAGTGTTCAGCAACGAACTCAACATCATGAGTTACCACTATTACAGTTTTACCCTCCGAGGATAGATATTTTATGAAGTCTGCCAACCTGCATTTATGGAAATACTCCTGACCTATAGTAGGCTCATCAAATACTATAATCTTGGGATCATATGCTAAGACTGAAGCTATAGTTAACCTCTTTTTCTCACCCCCACTGAGGGTAAAGGGATTAGATTTCCTATACTTTTCTAACCTCATGAACTTTAATGCCCACTCCACTCTTTCCCTTATATAGTCTTCTTCAAAACCTAGGTTCTTTAGAGCAAATGCTATTTCCTCTTCAACAGTCTCGGCAAAGATCTGGTGATCCGGATTTTGAAATATTAGACCTACATTCCTAGCTAGTCTAGATACAGGAACAGCCTTAGTATCCAATCCGAGCACTCTTACACTCCCTCTAGTGGGCTTTAGTATTCCGTTAAAATGCTTTATCAGGGTAGTCTTTCCAGCACCATTCTCTCCCATTATGGCTACAATCTCACCTTCTTCTATTACCAGATTTATCCCCTTGAGTACTTCAGTTATTCCATCGTAGCTGAAGTGTAAATCCTCAACCTCTATAACCTTCACTCTTACTCCCCCTGAGTAGTTCTCTTATTCTACTGGCTAGCTCACTCGGTGTTCTAGGAGGTTTTCCTAATTCAATACCCTGATTACTTAGCTGTACATAAATATTGATCACTTTGGGTACTCCTATACCAGTCAATCTACTCTTATCCTCTAGGAATACTTCTTCAGGTATCCCATCAGCGACTATTCTTCCTCTGTCCATAAGTATAACCCTATTTATGAAACTGGTTATGAGCTCTAGTCTATGTTCCACTATTATGATCGTTATATCTAACTTTCTATTCAATTCGGATAGCAGTTCGAAAAGCTCCAGGGCGCTTAGAGGATCAAGGTTAGCCGTCGGCTCATCTAGTATTAGTACTTTAGGTTCCATAACTATCACTGAGGCTATAGCGACCTTCTGCTGTTGACCTCCACTCAGTTCGTATGGAGACCTATACCTGAGGTCCTCAATTTTGAGCACTTTTAGTGCATTATCTATCCTCTTCTCCATTTCTTCCTTAGGTAAGCCTAAGTTCTCTAGTCCAAATGCTATCTCCCTCTCTACGGTCGAAGAAAAGAGTTGATTCTCAGGATCCTGAAAGACCATACCCACATATCTAGCGAGCTCATAAGTGCTACTTTTTGAAACCTCATGACCCATTACAATAACTCGTCCTGTATACTCCCCCTCGTAGAAATGGGGAATTAATCCATTTATAGACCTCAGTAGTGTACTCTTACCGCATCCTGAAGGGCCTGTTAGTAATATGAAATCACCCTCGTGTATTTCAAGGTCTACATCTCTAAGAGCATAGAATGTAGAACCCCTGTATTTGAATGAAAAACTCTCAAAGGATACTATAGTGTTCAAGTTATCCTCATCTCCTAGCTACTATCTTAATTACATCCCTATGTTTAAGTCTATAATCTGCTCCTAATCTTCTCTTACTCCTCACATCGATAGCATGAATGAACTTCTCGCCTAACTCCGTATGTATTGCATAGGCTAGATCTCTAGCTGTAGATCCTTCAGGCATGAGTAGAGCGTCTGGAAGAACCCTACCATAATGATCTGTAAACTTATACTCATCCTCTACTGGAAATACTACTATATACTTGAGTAGTTTTAGTATAGCGGTATCTATAGCCTGCTGCACTCCTGTACTTCCCCACTTTTTGAGGACATTCTCCCTTATGTACTCTAATGCTCTCAGTTGTTTCTCTGTAAGCTCCTTCTCATTTAATACTTCAAAGTCTTCACTTCCCGGTAGATATTTTATTAATCCTTTCTCAGCAGCTCTTCTTAATGCAAGCTCTGAGATAGCACTCGTAGGTATGATAGTATAATCTTTAAGCTCTTCCTTCATCCTCTTTATGTTATCCTCCGCCTCCGGAATATCCGACTTGTTAGCGGCTATCAGCATAGGCTTACTGTAGGATCTAAGTAAACTTACGAGATCTAGTAATTCATCATCACTCCATTCTGATAACTTCTTCCCCATAAGCCCAAGCTCTTCAATAGCCTTTTCCACATGCTCCATTCTCACTCCAAGACCACTGAGTTTTTCACTAATAAGTTTAGTTATTCTCTCCCTTGATACAGTAGCGTATTTCACAAGCCTATTCCAATCTCTCTTTAAGATCTGAAGCATCCACATGTTGATCTCTTTTTCGAGAAACTCGATATCATCAATAGGATCATGGGTTCCAGGTTTTACCACTCTCCCCTCTTCATCAGTACCACCCGAAGCATCCACTACGTGTATTAAAACACTAGCTCTTCTAAGCTCGTCTAAAAACCTATTACCTAGTCCTCTTCCCCTCCAAGCATCCGGTACTAGTCCAGCTACATCTATTAGCTCTATGGGAACGAATCTAACTCCATCTATGCATATGGAGTTCACAGGATTGTCCTTCACATTAAAGTCCCTACATACACACTTGACTCTAAGATAGCCTACTCCTTTGTTCGCATCTATTGTAGTAAAGGGATAAGAAGCTATTTTCGCATCTACAAGAGTAGATGCAACGAAGAATGTAGTCTTACCCGTATTGGGCTTACCCACAACCCCTATTTGAATCATCTAATCACCATCAGTCGATGCAGGCTAGGTCATGTATCCCCTAAGCCCGCTTTTCATCACCTCTACCATTAATTTCATAGTCCTATATTGATTTTTCCATGTAGATATATTTTGAATCTCTTCTAAAATGGTGACATGCTGAAACTTATGAATATTAGAACAATAAGTCAGAGACAGCCTTCGGTTAGATAATCCTCTGCGATACTTATAATCCCGATAGAGAGACGAATCTAGTATAGACGTTGTATAACTTGCCTTATGCGATCCTGTTTATGTGTTTAAACAGGTTCATGTAGTAGTTAATTTACTGGAGAGTATGACTATTTATGCTGACCATACAAATTCGTTTGAAGTTTTATTATAATCCGCTATTCTGGTCTAGTCGGTTAAAAATGGTGGGCCCGGAGGGATTTGAACCCTCGACCTGCCGGTCTGGAGCCGGCCGCCATCGCCTTGCTAGGCCACGGGCCCGTATGATCTCTGGTTGTAACAATTTCAAATTCCCTATCGATAATAATATTCTTGAGGTTTATAAGGTCTTCCCTATGGTTCTCCTCTTAGGGGTAAGTGGTGTGTACTTATGAGGACTTAAAGTTACTAAGCTTGTAATAGTTAGACTAAGCTTGTTCATGATCAAGATAATGTTAATTTATAGAGATTTTGTTCTCATGATTTGAAGGCGTAGAATTGTAGTGCCCGACCTCGACTTCAAAAGCCACAGTAACAAAGTGCGGGAGGAGGGTTGTACTAGTTTATTGCGAAGTTCTGTTAAACATTAGAGTATTACACTTTAGCGAGTGATTAATCCTTTTATTCACTAGAGCCTTTAAGCGTTTGAGGTGAAGTTGTAGATGAAACCGAACATAATCCTAGTGGTTATGGATGTGCAAAGAGCTAGCAATATGCATTGTTATGGCTACGAGAGGAATACTACACCAAACATAGATAGGATAGCGAGAGAAGGTACGTTATTCCTCAACTGTATTTCTCCAGGTGTTTGGACACTTCCCTCTCATGCCTCCATGTTCACAGGTAGGTACATCTATGGCCATGGAGTTGGTGCTAATTATACCTATAAACCTGTAGAGAGGTTCACGCTTACAGAGATACTAAAGGCAAAGGGCTACAGGACTGTGGGATTTTGCCGTGATGGCCACTGGTGGGCTAGATACGGAATAAGGGATGATAGAGGCTTCGATGAGTTCTATGGAGTTACGTTTAAGTCCTCTGAGGAATGGATAGAGGTTGGCTCAGGTAAGATTATAAAGCTCGCGATAGAGTGGATTGAAAAACGTACTGAGGATAGACCCTTCTTCATGTTCATAAACTGTTTAGAACCCCACTTACCCTACGTACCTCCTGAGGAATTCAGAGAGAAATTTGCAGGAAAGATCTCATTAGAGGAGGCCAGAAAAATTCAACCCGATCCCTGGCTCGTCAGAATGGGCTATGAGGAGATCACAAGAGAGAGATGGAGAATACTCAGGGCATTGTACGATGGAGAGACTGCTGCTCTCGATCATAGACTGGGTAGGCTATTCGACTATCTATATGAAAAGAATCTCATGGATAAGACTCTACTGATAATAACTAGTGATCATGGAGATGATCAGGGTGAACACTATCCACCGTATATAGCACATCAACTTCACCTGTACCAACCTGGTATTCATATACCACTCATCATAAGGTATCCTGATATCTTTCCCGAAGGACTCAGAACGAGTAAATTAGTTCAATCTCTAGATATTTTCCCAACAATACTAGATATACTATCTATTCGTAATACGGATGTCTGGATTCAAAATCAGGGTCTGAGCCTTGTCAAGATAGTTAAAGGAGATATTGAAAGGGAGTACGCTCTTTCAGAGCATCAAAGATCGCTACTCGCTTTTGAGAGAATTCTCAGAAAGGATAAGGACTACGACTTTAGAAGGTGGGATCGAAGACTAAAAGCCATAATAGTCGGAGAATACAAGTACATCTGGTCGTCGAATGGGAAGGATGAACTCTATAATCTTAAGGAGGATCCGAATGAACAGAGGAATTTAGTGGAGGAGGATCCAGATAGAGTAAAAGCCATGAGAGCATTCCTCTTCAAAGTGTTGAGTAGTCTAGAGCATAGAGATCTAGGGGACTTTGTCCAGGGAGATGAGGAAAATATCAGGATCCTAGAGAGACTGGAGTTTCTGAGGAGAAGTAGAGAACCTAAGATGGCTATGGCAGGGTTAACTCCCTAGAGCCTAAGGGAAAATAGTTTTTTAGACCTCTTGTCTGTAACGGAGTGGGTTGCTCTAAATCCACCTTATCTTCTCCATCCCCACCTATGCCTACCCCTATCGACCCTGTGGAGCATATGAGCAGGAGCACCGCATTTGGGACAATTCACTGGTCTAGGAAGTCCATGAGGTAGTTCGAATATGTGTCCACAAGCTATGCACTGGAACTTTCTAGGAGGTCTAGAGATATAGTCCACCCAGTACATACATGAGACCAGGTACTTTAATCTTATCGTCCGATATATTACATACTCTTCATACCTGAAGTATCATATACTATTAATCCATTTATGATGAATATGAGTTTAATGTATTTTGGATACTAATTCTCCTCACCTAGAGGAGGACAGTACTTCAGATCTATCCTTTGCAAGTATGAATTGTTTAATATATTCCTTCATCTCGCTTTTCTATAATCCTTAAGGTACACTATGAGCTTTCTTCTCTCTTCATAATAAGATCTTCAATTGGATTCTAATCTCTAAGGGAATAATGAGTTAAATATAACACATGGTCTTTTTAAAATCATCTTTTCTGCCCCTCATCTACACAGGAGTTTAAGAGTATTCATCTATGCTCTCTTATCACAAATTTACAGTGCTCTCTTCCTTGGGCCTTACAGTAGGCCTCCCTCACTACGAACTTTCCCTTCCATATTACATTAGCCCCTCCTTCGAGGATCCCTCTAGTAAAATGACATACTGGTTCTTCGCTCTTATCATATCCCTCTACTTCGAAGTTATCCTCTACTATCACTCCAGCCTCTCTACGAATCCTGCTAACATATTCTATGCGCATTCTTCCCCATCCGTAGGCTGAGTAAAGCCAAGCAAGGGCTTTTGAAAGGGCTATGGGAGATGCCTGTGTTAATTCCTTAAGCTGTTTAGCGACAAATTCCCCAAGGAGCTTACCCTGATGAAAAGCCAGAGCCCAACCTGCAGATCCATACCTCCTCTTAAATTCAGCGAAAATCCCCGAGAATACGTCAACTGGTATTAGCAGTGCCCTAACTCTGCCACCCATGCTCTCTAGGGGGAAAGAATGCCTATCTATGAGTAGCCCGGGGATCTCCGGAGTAGCATACTCTATGCGAACTGTGAACTCCTGTGGTTTAATCTTCCCCACTAGCTCCTCTATGGAATGCTTAGATTCCGTAAGATCTACGAACATCGTTATATACCTCCTATCATTCCTGCTGGTGAAGGAGAGACTAAGAATACGCATGTTCATGTCGGCTACTATAGATGCTATTCTAGCCAGTATCCCGGGTTTAGGTAGGAGTTTAGCTTCAAGCGTTATACATGCGAGCTTTCTATTCGATTGAGCTAATATACCTGTCACTTCTTTAGGAAAGTGAGTATACAGTATTTTCACCTGGTTTTATATGAAGAGTTATATTTAAAGTACTTTTCCTTTACATTAGCTGGAATTATGAAAATAGTATATTCCATGTATTTCTGTTCATTTAGAATTTGAATGGCTTAAGAGTTTCTACTAGTCCTGATGAAGTCCCCCAACGTAAAGTTTATATACAAGAGATCCTATAATTAAATTGGAGCTCCCCGAGGAGACTAAAGCTCACCAAGACCCACTGATAATCATTGACGTGTAAGCGCCATAACAGTATTTTTTACAGCAAGGGACAACGATTCCATGAGTTCAACTGAGGACATGAATACCCTTGCCTCAAAGGGGAGCTCCATTCTCTAACCCTAGAACTGGATGCAATTATACTAACTAGTAAGACTGCTGTTTAGAATATCAATATCCCGTGTACAACTTTAAGATACCTAGTAGAGTACTTTTATCGATTATTCGATGTTCCCCCGATGTATCTTGAAGTTGATCTCATGAGGCATTATCTCCATTCTCTCCATTATTAAATCAAGAGTACGACCTCTTCTGATGTACTCGATGAAGTATACTCATCGAGCACCTTAATAGCTTTTTAATAGTGTCCTCAAACCTAGTCTTATGATCAGGGTATACTCTAGCACTCCATCCCTCCTCACTCACTAGATCTGAAGCATAGAATATTGCCCCTAGATGAACTCCTCTGAAATTGGCTATTGCGAAGAGAGCTGAAGCCTCCATATCGACACATATAGCTCCCAGCCTCATGAACTCCCTACGTTTCTCAATAGTCTCCCTATAAGGAGCGTCTGTAGTCCACACAGTTCCTTTGAGATACTCGACCCCCTCCTCTTTGAGTGTATCTTCGATCATCTTAAGCATTAGAGAGCTAGGATAGGAGTAGGTAGAGGGAATAGCATAGTGATATGAGGTGCCTTCGTCCCTTATAGCCCTCACAGGAACTATCAATCTCCATCGTTCAATTTCGGGTTTAAGAGAGCCTACACCTCCTATAAGAATAGCATATTTTACTCCAAGAGCTATTACCTCCTCAAATCCAGCTCCTGCTAATGGAGCACCTACACCCAAATATGCAAAACACATAGGAACCCCCTCATAGTCGAAGGTAAATACTTCATAGTCATCGGTGAAAGGCTCTACAATCCTTGGTTCGTACTCCTCGAGGTATTCCATAGCCCTAGTACACTTAAATGATAAAATACAGTATTTAGGTAGCCTGGGAAGAGCGATCTTTCTGATACTACACACATGCTCTAACCAATCGATAGGCTCTATTATACTCTTATGAGAGGGATGTCCATATAATAGGGGTATACGAGTCTTCTTATCCATAGAATCTAGAACGACCGTGATTATATAACTCTTTGACTTAAGGGGGCCCGGGCGTCCCCCACATCTCGACTCTCATTCACCGAGAGGGGGAGAGCATGTGAGTCATCCTCGGCACTCCCACGAACGTCCCGTCCGTCCTTAGGGCCGCTCCCTCCCGGGCCTAACCCGGTTCGGACGGCAAGGCAGTTTAGCCACTCCTACGAGTGGCATCCCTGCCTCCGGAACCCCGTGGGACCGAGGTTCACCCCCACAGAGGCCCTCCACCTGCTCGGTGAAGAGGAGAGCCTTGATGTGGGGTTAGCGCCCCCCGTCATATCCCCCGTTTACGGACCTCGGTATGTACCGAGGTAGGGGAGGGGTAGCCCCCCAGGGCTTTTCCCCGGGCCCCTTTTATTAGCTCATATCGAGTACTTTAACCTTTCGAACGCTCTTAAGGTTTCTAATGCTATTCTCGGATCCGAAATATCGAACTTAAGTACTATAAAATCATAAATGAGGAGACCAAGAATATCGACCTCTTCTATCTTCTCATACGACATGTACATCTCTCTGATGATTATGAATTCTGACCTTGTATAATTCTCTAGATCTAGTTCACTTCGAAATCTCTTTCAATTAAAATCTTTAGATATATTGGATCTGTTGAGTGAAGTCAATGCTCTTCGATTTTCCTATACTCGATCTAATTCCTTGAGATGCAGTTCAGAGAACTCGAGGTAAGCCTAATTAACTCTAATACGAGAATTATCGTGGAGTAGACTTGACTATGATGAGTTACCGTGAGCGTTTTCAGGCATGGATGCACTACAGAAGTGTTGATAGGATACCTTACTATGAGTGGCTAGGTTATTGGAGAGAGACTCTAGATAGATGGCACTCCGAAGGACTCCCCCCAGGGATCGATGTCTACGATTACTTCAACTTCGATAAGAGGGAAAGTATTCCTCTAAACCTAGGTCCTATACCCCAGTTCGTGAGGAAGACCATCGAGGAGACGGATAAATACGAGGTGTATAGAGACTATAGTGGCATAGTTATGAAGAGACTTAAGACTGGAACATCAATGCCCCTCTTCATTGAGCACCCAGTTAAGAACTGGAAGGATTGGGAGAAAATGAAGGAAAGATTCGATCCAGATGATCTCAGAAGGCTTCCATTAACGTGGAGTGATGAACTATTCGAGTACTATGCTACTACCGATAGAGTTGTCATGCTAAGTGTTACTGGTTTCTTTGGATATGCTAGGAACATCTTAGGCTTAAAGAGATTATTGATGTACTTCTACAGAAAACCTGATCTAGTGGCTGATATAATGGACTTCTGGAGTGAATTCCTAGTTAGAATACTGAGTAAAGTTCTGGACAAAGTGAGACCAGACTATGTCACCATATGGGAGGATATGTGCTATAAAAATGGCCCCCTAATATCTCCTAAACTTTTTGAGGAGTTCATGCTACCCAACTACAAGAAGGTGACTAACCTCATTAGAAGTAAGGGTGTGGATATAGTTATGGTGGATACTGATGGTAATCACGAGCCTATAACCGACCTATTCATGGAGGGAGGAGTAAACTGCCTATACCCTCTAGAGTTCGTGTGCGGGTTAGATGCTGTAAAGCTTAGAGAGAAATTTGGTAGAAGATTACTGCTCATAGGAAATATCGATAAAATGGCTTTAGCTGCCGGACCTAAGTATATCGATAGAGAACTCATGAGAATCAAACCACTCATTGAAGAGGGGGGCTACATACCCAGTGTAGATCACTGTGTTCCCGCAGATGTGCCCTTCCAACACTATGTGTACTATATAAATAGGCTCAAAAGTATATTAAAGGTATCATAATGAGGGTCTCATACCCCCTACTATGAAATTTAAGACAATAACACTCCCGACTTCCAGAGCATAAAATAATACATTTGAACCATCTTTTTAATCATCTGCTCTGTAGAAGATATTTGAAATCCGCAATACTAACCCACTCCCAAACCACTAATAATTATCATATTAGCGAGTCTACTGATAGTAAAGGTAGAATAAGAAGCTTGAAGAACTAATTGAAGATTAAGAGAGAACCTGAAAATGTAGAGATGTGGTACCGAAGAGCTAAGTGAACTCTACATAAGAGGGGCTACGAAGATTAGTATGCTCGCTATATTATTACTGATCTAAGGTATCCAGTAATCATGGCGACTAGAATGTAGTTAGTGATAATATGAATACTATTCAACTGTACTGTAGCGCTCTATATATACTCAAAGAGGCTAGAAGAAGCGTAGATGATCAAAAGTGTTTATACGATGATCATTGAACGCTGTCTACTCATACACAACTAATAAGTGTATGTAGGTTGCCTTAGTGTAACTTATCCGAGCCAGACAGTTTTAATTGTAGATACTTAAGCTATATTTCCAATTGTTCAGTTTTCTTTCTCGAAAAGTCTCTTAAAGAGCTGTTTTAACTCCATAATCTTCGCTTGAACATTTTCATCATGCTTGAACTCTTTTTCAATAGTCTTAATTAAGCTGATCACTTCATACTTTAGATCACAACCAGCTAGCTCACAAATCCTATTCCAATTGAGTTTATCATAGTAAATTATCATAAGCTTTAATGCATCCTCGAGGTCTTTAATAGACTTTAAAACAGTTACCTTAGCTACAATATTCTCCTCAAGTCGTGCCATCCTTAAGTACCTACACTTAATATGTACTTTAACTGCAGTTTTAAGAGTCTCATAATCAAGGTGATTTTTAGCTATTTTAAAGTCCATCCTGTAAGTGTCGATTAATATTGTAAAGTGGCTTTTATCATTATAGGCTTTACAGACTTCCCTAACAGGTAAGTGAAAACCTGCATTATTAAGCATATATGCAAGCTCTTTAGCCTCACTAGTAGATTTTAGCTCAATGATAAAATCCGCATCTTCAGTTACACGTCTTATTCCCATTAAAATACATGCAAGTCCTCCTACAAGAGCGTACCTTATACCCATTTCCTCAAGAACTTCAGCTACTGTTAGTGCGTAGTCTATTAAGCCCATTTTTCCACCTCTTTAAAACCTCTATTTCACCTACTTTGCGGACATAGAGTTCTAGAAGCCAAGCTATGATGTTCGCTTCTCTATATCCCTCTTTAGATATTTCGAGACCTAGTTGTCTAGTTACCTGAAGGCTTAGTTTCTCTAACTCCTCCATTTCCACTAGGTATTTAACAGCTTTCGATGTACTGACCTGGTATAAATCGATTGACATTCACTACTAGCTTTCCATACTTAATTATAAGGGTTCCGGGCTTCAACGTTTTCATAGGCTGTCGGTAGTTAAGCCTAAATTGCTCTAATTTCATAAAGGCTTATTAACCTTAATCATCACTATTTCAATATGAACATACTGTATATAGTCATTGATACATTGAGAGCCGATCACTTGAGTTGTTATGGATATTTCAGGGAGACAAGTCCTAATATTGACAGGCTGGCTGAGGATGGTATATTGTTCCTAAACTGTTATAGCGAGTTTCCATACACACTCCCATCCTTTACCTCCCTCATTACAGGCATATGCGGAGTGGGCACCAGTGTTATTACAAACGCGTGGAGGAAGCTTAATGAGAGGTACATAGTACTCGACGATAAGATACCGACTCTAGCAGAGCTTCTGTTCCACAGTGGTTATACCACTGTAGCTGTTGATAACATGGTGAACTTCGGATACCATCCCAAGTGGTTCGTGAGGGGCTATCAATACTACATAAATCCACGTCCAAGGCCACCCTTCTCGACAGATGATAGGCTCTACGACGACATAGTTAAGAACACGGATATGGTTCCAGCTGAGGAGGTTAACTACCATGCTCTAAAGTGGCTTGAAACACACGGTGATAAGAGCTTCTTCATGTTCATCCACTATTGGGATCCCCACACACCGTACATCAACGTACCTGAGGACTATAGTAAGATGTTCTTAGACGAGTTTTACACGAGACCTCCTAAAGTTAAACTTTCAGGAGATGTGGAGTACATTCCAGGGTGGGGTAAAGTTTCCGACCTAACACCCGAAAGGAAGGAGTTCGTCAGACTTTACGACTGCGAGATACGCTATGTGGATGCTCAAGTAGGAATTTTACTTGAGAAACTTAAGGATATGGGAGTTTACGATGAAACCCTGATAGTCCTGACATCAGATCACGGAGAAGTAATGTTTGAGAATCACCCAGGTTTCTCCAGGGAGAGGATAGAGTTCGGTCACGGGATGCTCTATAATGAGGTCTTACATGTCCCACTTATTCTCAAGCTTCCAAACCAAGAATTCAAAGGTAAAAAGTTTCATGGACTTGTCCAGAGCTTCGATATATTTCCAACAATACTAGAGGTTGCAGGAGTTAAGATAGACTTCCAAATAGATGGTACGAGCCTTCTAACTATGGTTAACAGTGGAAGAGGAAGGAATTTAGTGATAGGGACCTATGTTTCAGGGAGCTTCACAGCTCGCTCAATGATTACCGAAGGATGGAAGTATATAGTCTACAGTCAATCTGACACTGAACTTTACAGGTTAACCGAAGACCCTTATGAGCTTAATAATCTAGCTATGGAGGAGAGGGATCTATGCTCTAAGTTGCATAAGCTTCTAGAGAAGGTAGTGAGTGAATATGTGCGCAAATGGGGTAAGCCAGATCCACTAAAGGTTCCCGAGCTACTTAACTGGCAACTAAGCGGAGAGTCTGTTTGGAAAGTTAAACCAAGAGGTGAGAGAGATTTCCAGCGCTAAACTTCAAAGTAGCGAGTAAGCATTTTTCTAACTACGTAACTATCGTAACATACTCTGCTCTCTTATTCTCTATAAGTCTAATAGATGACGTACTGCATTAACCCATAGGTAACTTAGAACAATTTTGGGATAGTAATCTCTTTACTCCTGTTACTCAGAATTCACATTCACCAAAGTGGATAAGAGACTACTAGAAGTCCTAAGATAGAGGTGAGAGGACTGATATCGTTACCTTTATATGCGTGGATGGAAATAGCGATATCAAGAAAAGGACAGATCTCTGGGACTAAAGGGAAGTCCTTAAAACTACGCCTCATGAAGTGATAGTGGATGAAGACCCCCGGTAGCTCAGCCTGGAAGAGCGTCCGGCTGTAGAGGCCTCCATGAGGGGGGCACAGGCCCTAGCATGAATGGAGGTCAGCCGGAACCGGATGGTCGCCGGTTCAAATCCGGCCCGGGGGACCATTCTCAATTTATAGAAAGACTAAAACTGAAAGGCCCTAACGCTGTTCTGGGGATCGGGAGGGTTTGCGTTAAGTTTTTATCCATGTAACCCCTCTATCTAGGGGGAATTAAGGAGGAAGTACATTGATTGGAAGTTTATAGGGAGACAACTGCCCTTGATAAGGGAAGTCCTCCTTTACTACCTTGAAACTGGTGACGCCAGGAGATCTTGTAAATTCGCTGAACTGAACATCGAAGAGTTTTAGAGAGCTGTTAAGAAGAGCAGACATCTCAGCAGTCAATTAAAGTTACTATAATCGCATATATTCACAGTGAGAGTAACTGTAGAGTGTTAAGACTAAATAAGACCTATATCTCTTTTATAGGGGAATTAGATGACTAAGGTTGCAGTGAGAGCAGCAGAGATATATAAAGAGTTAAGGGACTTGATCAGTAAAGCTAGAAGCTCTGGACTAGAAGGGACAGAGTCTTATAAGAAACTCATGGATGCATTGGACGACTTAGCCTTAGCTCTTCATAGAATGCTTTACGTTGATGAGAAACTAGACCCTGAGACGGAAAGAATAGTGAGTGAGGCATTAAAGCCACCACTTTAATAAGATCAACTAATAAGGTTGGGGAGACCAAAATGAACCAACGAATGAAACTAAACTCGCCGTCTAGATCATTAAAAATTAAACCCATATGAGCATAAAGATCAAGTGGGTTAAAGAGGGTTATAAGGCTGTAATTAAAGCTTCATCAGGAGCTGATATAGTGATCGTAACCTATTACCACTACAACCACTTTACCGACTTTGACGATGGGTTATACAAAGGCAAGCTGATAGTAGCAAAGCCTCCTAACAAATACATTAATAATTCTCAGAGGAATAGAGCGATTAGCCTCTACACAAGCCTATTTAAAATTGCTAAATTGGAGCTAAGGAGCAAATGAAGAGGTCCTTAGTGGAAGAATACTCAAATCCCTTAGACGAACTACTACTACGCAATGAGCATGAGATATTGAGCTTACGAGGACAGACAAAGAGAGTTGCTTGAAAAGGTATGAAGTGGCTCATGGATCGAGTAGACAAGTTGATAGAAGTCTGTAGGAGAGCGAGTGAAAGAGGACGCTCGAGAGTGAAGCTCGAGAGACCGAAAGGAGGCAGTGTTAACTTTAGATACTTCATTCTATAGTATAAAAGAAGTTAGTAAAGACTGACCATTACTTTTAGAAAAGAGAATACAGTATCTTACACTTACCATTCCTCTCTTTCCAATCGACCAATGAGCGTTAAAAGGCGAACAAGGCTACTCAATAGTAAAATCAGATTACAGTCTAATGCCTTATAGCATCTGAGTTTTTAGCTTGAAATATGTTGTGATTCCTCGATTTTTGGAAATACTTTAAGGTAAAGCTCTTTGACTATACTCACCAACTCCTTTACAATCCTATCGAATACCATTTTTCCAAATTCCTCACGAGCGACTGTAGGATCTCCTAGGACGCCCTTTTCACTCCTCCAATAGCTCCATGTGGTCAGGAAGATTTTACGCGTGAGCGTAACATCACCTCCTAGAATAGGCGAGGGAGGTATTGTGACCTCCTTAGAGGCTTTCCCTAACTTTACAAGATCCTTATTGAGGTAGAGTATTATCGAAGTCTCGACCTCTCCTGCGTGCATTACTCCTCCAAGATCAGATCTTCTGTGCTTTGTTATTGTTTCTTTAGCGAGTGACATGCATAGGGGTACTATAGCTATAGGAACTGAGGTCTTCTCATAGATCTTTCTGGCAACTACTCTTAGAGCTCCACAGTTCTGTCCATGAGCGTTTACGACAAGTATTCTTCTAAAGCCATGAGAAATCAAGCTATTGAGATAATCGGATACGAGGTCTATAAACGTATTTATCCCTAATGCTATAGTTCCCGGAAATTTCATGACGTTTTTTGAATTGTAGCCGAAGGGTATAGTGGGCGCTACTAAGATAGGAATGCCCTCTTTGATAACTCTCCTAGCGGTTTCCTTAGCTACTTCCTCAGCAATTATAGAGTCTGTTGATAGGGGTAGGTGTGGACCATGTTCCTCAATTGAGCCGATAGGTACTAGGACAATACTCTTCTCTTCAATACATTTCTTTACGTCCTCCCATGTCATCTTAGATAGTAGTATCTCTTTCATGTTCTCACCGGATCTGCCCTTACTAATAAATACCTCGACTGTTTTTTAAACTACATGAGCTGGGGAAAAAGTATACGTCTAAGTAGGATACTAGGTTCCACTGGAAGGAGTGTAGTGCTTCCTGTAGATCATGGAGCCTACATGGGACCTATCAAAGGTATAGAGTCTATATGGAATATTCTAGAGATCGCCATTAAAAGTGGAGTGGACTCTATACTTGTGAACAAAGGTGTATTGAAGTTATATGCGGAGAAGATAGCTAAAAGCTCTAGGAAGGTGGGAATAGTTCTTAGGGTATCTGGTATGTTAGCAGGAGGCAAGGAATTTGAAACATTAGTATCATCGGTAGAGGAGGCTGTAATTCTTGGTGCTGATGGGGTTGCATTTACAGTATACGTAGGAGGAGATGATTATAATGAAGCAATAAGGTTATTCGGAATATTAGTAGATGAGAGCGATTATTGGGGTATCCCTGTAGTAGGTGAGTTTATCCCAAGCTCTAGGATAGGGATCGCACTTGAGAGTGTAAAGCTTTCAGCTAGGATAGGAGCTGAGTTAGGTGCAGATGTCATAAAGACTGTATTCGTAGATCCCTTTAGAGAGGTCGTGAATACCTGTCCAGTACCTATACTCATAGCCGGTGGTGAGAAAATGGATACTTTAAAAGTCCTCAAGATGGTTAGAAGAGCTATGGATGAGGGAGCAAGTGGCGTATGTATTGGGAGAAATGTCTTTCAACATAAGAATCCTGAGCGTGTTCTAAAAGCTATAATAGAGATTGTTAGAAGAGATGCAGAGCTCGATAAGGCGATTGAAGTATTAAGAGGTGACCAGGGTGAGCTATAGGGTTGCATTAGTCCCTCTCTATCATACAGACTATCCCTCTGATATGGGTATGAAATTTGCTAAACTAGCCGCTAGAAAGCTTGAGGATAAAGGCCTTGACGTGCTTACTACAGAGGGTGTAAATGAGCTATCTAAAGTGGATGGAGTGGTTAAGGAGATAGTACATCATGATCCCGATGCTGTCATACTATTCGTGTCCACTTGGATAGAAGCTCCAAGAGCTGTGGACATAGTCATGGCGCTACCGCGCATACCACTGATAGTATGGGGACTTAGAATGTACTACGAAAAGGGAAGAAGAGAGAGTACGGGGTCTCTCCCGGGGGCCTGCGTTCTCAAGGGTAGTCTAGAGGCTATGGGCTATAAAATCAAGTTTATAGTAGGATTACCTACTGAGGAGTCTGTAATAGAAGAGGTCTATAAGTACTGTATGGTATCTAATGTTGTCCATAAGATCCGTAATTCTAGAATAGGACTAGTAGGGTATGCCTCCATGGGAATGTATACAGCTACATTTGATCATATATTTATAAGAAAGAAGTTAGGACTTGAAATATTTCATATAGATTCTTCAACAATATTCGGAGAAATGGCTAGAATAGAGGACAGTAGTGCACTAGAAGTATGCAAATCCTGGAGGAATAGATACTTTATTGAAGAGGATGTCCATCAAAGAGATTTAATTATAGCAGCGAAAATGTACCTAGCACTTAAAAAACTCATTGAAGAGCACCATCTTGAGGCTATAAGTATAAAGTGTCAGTATGAATTCTCTAAGGAACTAGGATTCGTACCGTGTGTGCCCCTTTCTATACTGGCAGATGAAGGGGTGGTATGTTCATGTGAAGGGGATATCCCTCTTACTATCACTATGATGTTACTTCACTATCTAACACTACAGCCTATATTCTACGGCGATATTATCGACATAAGGGAGAATAGAGTTTACCTATCCAGCTGTGGCTTCGCCCCCTTATCGCTGGCTAGCTCATTCACTATGGGTATAGGAAAGCATAAATTCTTCTTCGAGGGTCTGAGAAGTGGTATAGTTCTAAAAAAGGGAGAAGTTACACTAGCTAGACTAGGACATGGTAAAGGGAGGTATGAAATGCATATAGCTAGTGGAGAAATAGTAGATACTAAGCTCAGACAGGGATTCTTTCCTGCAGCTGAGATAGAACTATATGGAGATGTGAGAATGTTCATAGAAAACATCAAAAGTCAGCACTATGCTCTAGCCTACGGCGATTTAAGGCAGCTCCTAAGAGACGTATGTGATTTACTGGAAATAGGATGTGTAATTACATAGTCATAGAGTTTAGTACATTACTGAGCTCTGTAGAAAGAGCCATATACCTCCTGTAGAGCCCCTCGTAGGCCTTGACATAGTTCTCATTAGGGGTAATGCTTTCTCTAAATTGGATAAGCTTAGATGTAGCACTATGATAATCTTTAAAGATACCAGTACCTACGCCTGCTATAATAGCCGCACCTAATGGAGCTGTGTCAGTTACAGTTGGTACTAGGACTTTTAAATTGTAGACATTTGTTTTAATTCTCATCCATAATCTACTCTTCGTACCTCCGCCTACTAATACTACTCTTTTTACGGAAGGATTAAGAGATCTAATGGTGTCTAGGAAATACTTGCATTCAAAGGCTAGAGACTCCATTATGGCTCTATATATATGTTGTGTGTCATGGACTAGTGTAAGGCCTATGATAGCTCCTCTAGATCTCCATGGAACATTAGACCTAAAACCACCGGAGAAGTAGGGTAGGACTATAATACCATTAGAACCGATACTTATCTTTTCCGCTAGCTTCTCTATACTCTTATAAGATTTAGTTAGTCCCATAAGCTTAAGAAACCAGTCTACTAGTGCTCCAGATGCGGAAATAGTTCCTAGGATTGTCCATGAATTTGGAATTACATAGTGGTAACATAGTAGATCTTTAGGGATCTTAGAGGGTAGCTTCTCTATCATACTCACAATAGCACTAGCAGTACCCGTAGAGTCCACTATCGTACTAGCATCTGTAAGTCCTGCGCCTAATGCGGCACAACATTGGTCATGGGCTCCTATTACTATACTGACAGGATGCTCTAAACCTAATCTTTTTACGATATCGCTCTTCAATTCTCCTATCTCTTGGTGCGACTCAACCACTTCTGGTAACATATCCTCATCTAATTCCAGTAGCTCTATCATATCACTCCACCAGTGCCCTTTTCTGATATTATACAGCATACTAAACGATGCTAAGGTTCTATCCACTACGTATCTTCCAGTTAGCTTAGAGACTATGTAGCTCTGGGGGGAGAAGAGCAGTTTAGTTGACCTCGAAAATAGTTGCTTTCGTCTTCTTCTCAACCACAGTACCTTGGGTGCTGTAAATCCAGCATTGGGTATCATACCAGTACTGTTATGAATATTCTCATACCCCATAGTTTGGATAATCTCATGGAGTTCCTCTCTACTTCTCTGGTCTAACCATGAGATCGCGTCCATTAATGGTATGTTATCCTTGTTAACAGTAAGTAATGTATTAGCTTGACTTGAAATTCCTATTGCCACAATGCCAGATCTCAAATGTCTTATAATCTTTAAAAGACAGTTAATTGTTGAAGCCCACCAATCTTCAGGTCTCTGTTCGATATATTCTCCACGAATCTTTAACTCGTAACTCTCGCTAGCTTCAGCTACGATATTTCCATTTAAGTCTATCGCAATGGCTTTGCAACTACTCGTTCCTAGGTCTAAGCCGATTAGGTACTTCAAGTTACTCCCACTAATCTAATAGTGTAACAAATTATAAATTGAAATGTAGCATGGAATAAGGGCTATGAGTAGAATGAATTACGAGAGTTGCACAGGAGAGCATGCCTTAAGTGATACCGTACTTCAAGTAAAGAGAGAGTTAGAAGAACTATTCAGATCGATCGAGGACGACTTTAATAAGGCTCTTCCATTTATAATTGAAAGAATTCAAGATTACTTCAAGTACACACCCGATTCAAAGGGGGCTATGCTTCGGCGGACATTTACGCATTGTAGCTAGGAAAATCGAGAAAGCTGACTTATACTCACTTAAATCTCACTTCGAGTGATATCCTAAAACCCCAAGTTCGTGCTAGCAGTGATGGAGTTATTCGTAATAATTAATGAGATCTTTAGATAATTTCTACTAAAATCCTAAAGAGAACAATATATTCATATCACTCATAACAGCTTTCTAGAATATCCTCCCATATTCATCTTCTAGTATAACCTATCACATTCCTCAACTCTCTATTCAATATGTGTCTAGGTAGTAAACCTATGAGTTTTCTAACGAGTTTTCCTCCTACAAATATAAGAGTAGTAGGTACACTAGTAACATCATACTTAATAGCTACTTCTGGATTTTTATCCAGGTTAACTCTAGAGAAGAGGGCTATGCCTTTATTATCACGGGCCACTTGTTCGAATATTCCCTTATACACTTGGCAAGGAGGACACCAAGATGTATAGAGATCCACTACTACTATTTTATAAGTATTTAAAGCCCTTTCCAGTTCGTCAGCTGATAGCTCTACAACATCTGGAGGAGGGAGCTTAAGTTTTGTGGTACTCCTCCTCATTAGCCTCCACATAGTTTTTCTAAGAATTATGTCCTCCTCAAGATCTCTCTTCCCATTCATCACGTATATAGGGACTTAGATGGTTAAAACACTTATCTTCATACAGTAAAATGAGCATTTAGCTAATAACACTATCATAGTTAAGAGGGACTTAATAATTTGAGCTGGTTTATTGTATCGATTAGTTTCTTCGAAAGGAGAACCTCTAGACTCTTTAAGGTATTATTTAATCGTACTTTATCAACTATACAATTATCAACTATGACATCACATTTATAATAATCTTAGAAGTTACGATGTTATAGTGTCAGATGGGCATACTTTTCTTAATTATCCTTTCCTCTCTGAAATCCTAACAATCTAATCGAGACAGATCTTTACTATATCGACCTCAATGGTACATAAGACTTTGTCCTCTATAATAAAAATAATCATTCTAATAGCTTAATAGAGTAATTTATCAATCCATAGGAAGAATCTCATAGGAAGTAGTGCCCCGGCCGGGATTTGAACCCGGGATCTGCGGCTCGAGAGGCCGTTGCACCCCACACAGGCCTATGCTTGCCGGGCTACACCACCGGGGCGTTTTATCCTAAATATATACTCCTAATATAGATTTTCCTTTATGCTCTTAATAAGTAGATGTTTACTACATGCTATAAACTTTCCGCTATACTCCAGTTCTACCTTCGGTTTTCTCAGAGCAGTTTCCACAGGCATATCCTTCTAAAAGAGCTAATTGGTTGTCCATTTCAATACTTAATAGGTATCTATCATAACATAGAAACAACAGTAGAGGCTCTAGAATGAAATAAGTGCCTAGTGATCGGCATTCAATCAGTCTTAACAATAGATATAACTTATACTTGCACTAACAGTAGGTCAGAGTAGGTGTGATCTAATGCCTAGACCTACCTTAAGTCTACTGAGTAGAGATGAGAAGGAAATCCTACATGAAAAGGCTTTAATATTATTAGAAAACGTAGGAGTAGCGATAGATGATCAGAGGACCCTAAACATACTGAAGAGTGCTGGTTTGAGTTATGAGAAGGGGAGGGTAAAGTTCCCCCGAGATGTAGTTGAGTGGGCTTTGAAGAGAACACCCAAGGAAGTAACTCTCTATTCGAGGGATGGAAAGCCCTATGCTACCCTCTCTGAGGATACCGTACTATTTAATCCAGGATCAGCAGCTAATGGAATACTAGACTACAAATCTACAGATCCAAGAGAACCCGTACTAGAGGACCTATTTAAGTTCTCCTTAGTAGTAGAACATCTAGAGAATATACATCTTCAGAGCACAGCTCTTATTCCACACGATGTTCCAGTAGAGCTAAGAGATAGGATTAGACTATATCCCATATTAAAGGTCTCTAGAAAGCCTATAATCACTGGAGCCTTTACAATTGATGGAGTTATTGATATGCTGAAAATGCTGGAAGTCGTCATAGGCGACCCTGGTAGGAAGCCTCTCGCAGTATTTGATATATGTCCTTCTCCTCCTTTAAAATGGAGTAGGATCACTATAAGCAATCTAGTCGACTGTGCTAGGAGGAGGATTCCCATTGAGATAATACCTATGCCACAGCTTGGCGCTACAGCTCCAGCAACAATAGGAGGGGCTTTAATACAACATCATGCAGAAGCCCTATCCGGCATAACCATAGCACAATTAGTAAATCCAGGTTCTCCTATAATATATGGTGGTTCTCCCTGTATCTTAGATATGAGGTATGGCTCTCTACTTATCACGACACCTGAAACACTACTAGTAGCTACAGCATATGTGGAACTGGCTAAACATCTCTCTCTACCCACTCATACCTATATGTGTCTAAGTGACACTAGACTTATCGACTTCCAGGCTGGAGTAGAGAGTAGTATAGGCGCACTAGTAGCAACTCTTCGCAAAATCAACGTAGTATCAGGACCTGGTATGATAGAAACTGAGAGTGTTCAAAGCCTAGAAAAACTAGTCCTGGATAATGATGTGTGTGGATATGCACTAAGATACTCTAGAGGCTTCAATCTAGACTTAGAAAGTATGGATGTAATAGAACATGTAGTCAGTAAAGGAAAGACCTTTCTATCACATAGGCATACATTGAAAACTTTCAGATTCGAACACTACTTTCCTAAAGTATTTAATAGGTACCTTAAATCGACATGGTACGCTAGAGGGAGACCCAGTATTCTAGAGATAGCACATGAGCGGGTTATGGAACTACTAAAGAAGGCGGAGCCAATTTATCTAGATCCCGATGTGGAGAGGAGTCTAAGTGAGCTAGTTAAAAATATAGGAAGAAAATACGGTTATGAGGTAGAGCTCTAGTCGTATACTACTCCTAGTTTTACTGTCTCTTCAGGTCTCTCATCTATTAATCTGTAACCCTCAATAACCTCTTCAAACTTGACTATCGGGTCTAACATACCTTCAACTGTCAGTCTCCTCCTCTTAAAGAGTTCTATCACTGTATCGTACACTCTTCTTCTATCCCATCCCGGATATTCCCTGTATGGCTCACTCTCAACTCTAGCGCCAGAGATCATTACCTGCCTATTGAAGTGCCATTCCTCACCTAAGTACAATCCTCTAGCCTCCCCATGATACCATGAGACTGGAACTATGGTTCCACCGTATCTAGTCGATCTTATAGCCTCGTGAAGTGCTCTATATGATCCACTGCACTCTAACGTTACATCCACTCCTCTTCCATTAGTCAATTTATGGATCTCAAGTCCTACATCATACTTCCTAGGATCTAGTACTATATCAGCACCGTAGCGAAGTGCAAGCTTCCTCCTCTTTTCAATAGGCTCTACACCTATTACGAGTATCGCACCCGAGAGCCTAGCCATCTGTATGGTCATAAGTCCTATGGCGCCGAGACCAAATACTGCTACCTTATCACCTAGTCTTATATGTCCCTCTCTTACCGCCATTAATGCTACCACAGCAGGATCAATACAGACAAGTTCTTCATTACTCAGTTCAGAAGGTGCAAGCTCAATACTGGTTTCAGGTACTGTATGCGTCTCTCTTATCGGTAGATATCCATAGACTCTATCTCCTACTCTAAACCTCTCAACTTTATCTCCTACTTCTGTCACTATGCCGACGGTCATGTTTCCTAGTGGTCTTGGATATCTTTCTGGTGGAGCTTCTCCCGGTTTTAGGGGAAGGAATAAACCAGTTTTAGAGTCGTACTTTTTCTCGTGAAATGGAGTTACTCCTCGATATATCAGGAGACCAGTACCATGCTTTTCACTCGAAAGGATACTCTTCACTCTTACTTCATTAGGCTTGAGCGGTCTTTCTTCATACTCTCTCAACACAAGCTTTCTAGGGGCTATAGCTATAAGCTCCCTGGGCATGGTTTCACAAGCTATTTCAATTCGAAGTATTTTTAAGCTCTACTCTACCTTTACCTTTACTCTTCGGGGAGCGCCCCTACTCATTTCGGTCAAATAGAGGTATAACATGTAGAGTGTCCAAATAGGTGCTATATCTATTCCTGGTATTAAATCAAATAGTGCTATTATCAATATCCAAGGATCTATCTTCCTCCTCAATAGAAATATAGCTATGACGATAATTATATCGAGTACTAGCTCTATAATGGGACTTCGCATACCTAGAAGGTCTAAACCATCGTTAAGGAGGGCTAGTACGAACATAAGTGTCCAAGTATAGGTACTCCTTCTACTCATAAATCCTCTATTTCTCCTCTTCTATCTTCTTTTTAAGCATTAGGGCTTAAACCTGTTCAATGAAAGAGCTATCACTAACACATGAAGGGCTGGCCTCTATACTCACGAATTATAGAGCAATACTATAGTCTTTACTTGATAAGGCCGCGTCTCTGATAATTCAAGGTTTCGTATATTTCTTAGATGATATACATATTTAGAATACTAGCTAGAGATTTGACGCTTAAAAAAATACTAAATTGTACCTTAATTCTGAGTAGTTTTATAGAGTAGTACTTCCTCCTGTACTTCTAATATAAGTCTCCTTCCTCCACTACCTATTCTTTGGTCTAGTGGGTAAAATATGCCCACTGGACTGAGAACACTATATCTTACATTCATTACGGTCTCTCCAAGAAGGTTCTTCATTATCTCTCGTTCCAGGTACTCTATAGGACTTAGAGCACAGTTTCCATGCTATTATCCTCTGCCTCAACACTGTAGATTGTTAGTATTAATTCGAAGCTTTTATTAAAGATGAGTAGTGACAATAGCTAGGGGCCTAAATGAAATTTAAGAATATTACTATAGAAGTACCATCATGGCTTTCCGAAGAGGAAGTTAGAAGAATCGTTAAGGAGGTTATTGCTAGATTGAGTGGTAGGATTAGTATTGAAGAACTTAGGGAGGAGCTTAACATAGGACCTGGAGATTTGGTAGAAGATCTTGAATTATATGATGTGGAGAAACTGAAATTTAAGGAGAAGGAGAGATTAAAATGAGCATATTTGATACAAGTGTGGTGGTTAGTAGAGTTAAACTAAGAAAGCCTATTAACGAAGACATAACCGTAGTCACACTTGTAGAATACCAAGAATTATCTATTATAAGCTCTTCTATGGAGGAGTTATTTTCCCTATAAGACAGGACTTCATCCTAGCACATAAGCTTCAATTAGAGCTCCTTAAGATTGGTAAGCCACAAGCGTTTTCGGACTTATTAGTGGCTGCAATAGCTCTTAATAGAGATGAGGAGTTAGTTACTCACGATCAGGACTTTAAATACATAAGTGATGTGGCTAAGAGGATTGACTATTCAATGAAGTTAAAACTCTTATAGTAATAGCATAGTTCATAAGTATCAACACTATTTGCTTCACTCTTCAACAGTGCTCTAATTGTACTCTGTATGTGATACCTTATTACTTCTAGATAAAGAGGGGGGTTTAGATAGAATTTCTTCATTACCCTGGTCAGTCCGCTAAAGGTTCATCAATACTCAGCTTGGTGTGTAATCATCACTCCTAAATACATCAAAGAATGTGGATAAAAAGTTTAACCCTAACAAGCAACATGTAAATTTTAATTATGAAAAATACTAGTGAACATAGAGGAACAACTTATATTAGTACGAAAATACAACTATAACACCGGTGATCATGTGAATCTGAAGGTATTATTTATCCTATCCCTAATAGCCATAGTCCTAACGATGATAGTAGTACCATCAAAACTAGAGCTTCTAGCAGGACAAGAAGAAGTAGTAGTAAAACCCGGAGAGGAAGCAGTAATACACATTTCGACAGGTAGGATATTCGGAGTACCACTAGCCACAATAGTAGGATACCTCATGGGCATCATAATCCTGATAACTATAATCACCATAGCCATATACGAGTATACACTGTGGAGAAGAGCTAGGAGAATAGCAAAACTAGTAAAGCCAGCCAAGTAACCGAGTAAGATTTAAGACTCACCATAGTTCAAAATTTAAAGAGAAGCCCCGTGGTGTAGCGGTCAAGCATGGGGGGCTTTGGACTCCTAGGGATGCCCTAGGGGGAGGAAACCCCCAGATCCCGGGTTCGAATCCCGGCGGGGCTACCACTTTTTAAACAAGTTAGGCTAATCTAGATTCTTTGCCGAAAAGCTATATGAATGGAGTCTTTGTGAATTAAGAGTACTTTATTATTAATTCAAGTTCTGGAGATCAGGGGTATGCATTAGGTTTTCATCTCCGTACAGCTCTCTACTCCATCATATAGGGCCGACAGGTCGATTAGGAGCGTTATACTGTACCACTAATTATGTGTTTGGTTAAAATCAAATCTTTCTCAGACTCTAGCGAAACTATTCTAACCCCTTCTCTTGAGAGGACTCTTAAGACTTTAACTATCATAAAGCTTTTCCTAAGAGTATATTCTTTTGACAGGCCTTCAACTAAGAATTAGAGATTTAAAATCACTTGTAATCTTTTATGAGAAGATAATATTTATTAGCTACAAAAAGAATAAGCTTGAGGAGATACTCAGAAGGAAGAGAGTACTATGATTAATGAACATGCGCTTCCATTATGGAAGGAGCTGGAGGAGAGTATACTACAAGAGGTCTCTACTGTAAAATATCGTGGTAAAAACCTGGAGATTACTATCGCTTTGAAGGATCTTGAGGAGCCTATTTTCCAACCTGAGGTTCACATATACACTCCTGCAAATAGATCATTAGTGAGGCATGCTCTTAATGGAGTCTATCGAGCATTTGGTGACTACATGATAAGAGGGATCTTAATCGATACCATAGAGCGAGTTCCTGAGATCAGGAAATCCAGTACCCTTCCCTCCCTACAGGATGTTGAGAAGCTTGCTCTTAAGGCTATAGTAGAACTTCGATCACTGGTCCTTAGTCGATTACCCGAGGATCTAAGAAAGGAGATAGATAATTTTCATGTAAGTATATGTGGACTTCTCCTATACGTAAATTATTGCGTTTGCGAGAGAGATTTTGTGATTCTATGTTCTGATATAGCTGATGAGTCCTATTTTGTTAGATTAGTGAAGAACCTCTATGCTAGAATATCATCAGGTTTTGGAAGGATAGATAGAGTAGATATCTCGTATATCAAGAACATACAGGTGTCTGATATAGAAAAGGAAGATGATAAAGTCCTTATTACAGTATCCCAGAGGCTCTAACTTTAATAGGCATCAGGAGTGACACCCTTCCTAAAATCAATGAAACAGTATTTTCTATCTGAATTGTCATAATCTATCGGTAGATGTTCTAGAAGCAAAAACCAACGTAAAGTTTATAAGGGGTTAATTCACTATAATAATCGGACCTCCCGAGGAGACCGAAAACCCATTAAGGCTCACTGACGCTCACAGAAATAAAGATGCTATCCAGGGTTTTTTACAGCGAGGGCAGAAATCCTATGACCTTCGCTAAGACAACAGTTCACTCTCGCCTTAAAGGGAGGCTCCACTTCTCCAAGGCTAAATTTTTAATTATAGAGTACAATCTATACTAGGCTAAGTCGCTATATTACTATAGGAATAGCATATAAGTGGGCCCGTAGCGTAGCCAGGATAGCGCGGCGGCCTCCTAAGCCGCAGGTCGGGGGTTCGAATCCCCCCGGGCCCGTCATCACCTATAGACTACTATAATCTCTTCATCAACTTTAAACTTCTGAAGTAATTCGTCTGAGCTTTTTATCACATCTATAAAGCTAAATAATGCTTGAAAGAATTTCTTATCCATAAAGAATTCATTCTAGAATATCACTAAAGATAATTTCAAATAACTTATATGAGTAAAGAAAACATATGAGGCTTAGGACTATGGGTGTTGTCCTGTCTTCAGAGTCTCCTAGCCAGTAGACTGAATGTGGATATAGTTGCAGAGGCTATGTTGGCTAAGACATATACTGAGGTTGAAACGGTTAACAGAGGATCGCTTCCAATCATCAAGCCGAGAACTATGAATACTATAGAGATGAGGACTACTATCCAGCTAGTTTTGATCCATCTAATGGAGAGATTGGGTTTTCTGCCCACTCTTCTAACTATCAACGAAAGTACCAGTAGGATCGGTAAGATGTAAACCACTCCTATAAGTGAGGATGCTATAAATCCTGCAAGTATAGCAGCTGCTTCGGAGTTAAACTGGAATAGGCCAGTGGTGACCATAGCGGTCAATTTAAGTATGCCCAGTAGCGGGTATATGAGTAGCTTGACTAGGGTTTTCAGAACTTGATTTGATGCTATGAGATTAGCCACAGGTGTGCTCCAGGAGTAGTAAAATGCATCGAAGGCTATGTAGAACTGTCTACCAGAATGTGTTTTAAGAATTAGGTTATCCCTGAAAGACCTTAAGAAGTTGACTTCAGGAGAGAGCTCAGATCCGAAAGTCACAGTAGCAATTATGCACTTTTTCTCCTCAACCGTTATCTTAACCTCGCCTGACTCTGCTGACGTATAAATTTCACTCTCGGGAATCTTAGCTTTAACACTCCAGATTCCTTTAGTATCTAACTTTAAATTATACTTGAACTTACCATCAGACGACGTGACTTCATATTCTTTAACAGTAGCTGGAGTTGTAACCACTATGATGACTTTTGTCTCTGCCTTAAACGGTGTGATAGAGCCTGATATAGTGACAGTCTCGCCAACATTGGTCTTGGTCTTCGAGACCGATATTTCGACACTAGGAGATACCTTGACTACTGTGAGAGTTATAATCTCAGACTCAGCAGACGCGTATTCCTCATTGCCAGGGCATACAACTTTAATCCTGTAAACTCCGATCTTATCAGGCTTAAGGACGTAAGAGAAGGCGCCATTAGTTATGTCCGCTTCGTCAGCCTTTTCAAACACCTCGTCTGAAGCTACATAGATTAAGACCTTACCTGTTACGGCTGGAGTTGTGGTACCTGAAATCGTTACAGAATCGCCTACGGCTATTTTTGTAGTCGAGATGTCTACTGAAAGTTCCACTATCTTCTTAGGAGAGGGAGCAGGTGATCGAGTCACAACTCTACCTCTTATAACGCCTAGCCTTATACTTTTTAGCGTAAAGTCCACGCCTGTCTTAACCTTTCCAGCTTCGAGTGTAACGGATTTTGAAGTTCTATTATAGCCCCTCTTGTAGGCTGTCACTTTCACCTCAGCAGTCTTCTTTCCAAGTGGAAGTGCTACTGTAAGCCTGTAAGTTCCATCTGCTCTAGTATATGTGGTTTTTCCAGTCGAGTGTACCTCCGCTTCTGCAATAGGATTCCCATTCTCATCGGTCACAATGCCTTCAATGGTAGCCATGGCTCTAGCGGTGCCTCTTAAAATCAGCTTGACTCCTTTAGTCTCCTCACCAGCCTTCACCTGAACGGTCTTAGGCTCTGAAAACATCATGTAGCCGCTAAAGGCAGTGACTTGGTAGGTGCCTGTACCAAGTCCAGTATCTATTCTGAAGGAACCGTCTATCTCCGTAGAGGCGAAACCGAGGTATTCACCCTCTTCTGAAAAAGCTATAACGGTCGCATTAGCTGCTGGCGTGCCGTCCGTGTAGACTACAGTACCTGATATGATTCCAGACTTCTCAAGCTGGAAGTTAACATTAGATGTTTCCTTGCCTGCTTCAACGTGAACAGTTTTAGCGTCCGTGAATTTCCAGACGTAATTTCTTGGAAACAGTATAGTGACATTGTAGTCTCCAGTAGGAAGATTGTTTGCTATTCTGTAATTTCCATTTTCATCTGTCCAATCGAAAAAGCCCCTAAAAGTCTCTCCTGTAGTCCACTCTGATGGATAAGCTATCACGAGCACCCTAGCGACTGGGTTGCCCTGCTTGTCAGTAACTCTGCCAGATATGATACCTGAGACACCTAATTTAACTACTACACCACTCGTAACCTCACCTTGAACAGCTTTAATATTATGAGCCAGACCGGAGGTGTAGCCTTCTAGGTAGGATGCTCCACCTTTTAAAACGGGAACAGGTACCTGAACCATTCCAAGCTTCATCATCTGAAGTGTAAGCCCTTCAAAAGAGAAGGCATAAGCCTCGATACTGTAGGTTCCAGTCACTACGTCAGTATCAAAAGTGAATGAGCCATCATCTGCTGCTGTAGTTACAGAAACTACTTTACCGTCGGGAGTTTTTAATATTACTGTAACTGAGCCAGCGGGCTTTCCATCAGGGCTTTCCACTACGCCTTTTATAATAGCTGAAGGATCGAGTTCTATGTCGCCTAAATCGGTTGCACTATCCGCTTTAACTCTAACATTTTTTATGATTCTAGTGATATAACCCTTGGCTGTCACTTTAACATCATACATCCCTTCACCCAATCCCTCTGTTATCTCAAAAAACCCGTTTATGTCGGTCTTGGTCTCCCCATATCCAGCATTTCCAACTGCGATTACCAGAGCTCCCTTAATTGGTTTAAGCTCCTGTGCATAGATAGTAACGATTGCAGATAGTGTTGTCAATAGCATTATTGCTGTAAGGCCAATTTTTATGAAATTTATGCTCTTGCATATTTTTCTTGTCATGAAGAAATATTTCAGCAGAATATATAAAATTATTCATATGTTTACTATTATATTTTCTTCATATCTCCTTATTATAAGCTATTAGTATGAGTTTTCAGTAGAGAACTAAGATTAGATGATCCTGGAATACTGAAAATTCACTAGTATCCATTGATACCTAAGAAAAGTAGGATTATTAAGTTAAGTATAATAGATTTTCTTAAGCCTAGATTTCCTTTTAAAAAATTGGTGGACCGGCCGGGATTTGAACCCGGGACCTCGGGGCATATGCTCTCCCGCGTACTCGGCTTTACATCCTACTTGCGAGGCGGGCATTCTTCCAGGCTGAACTACCGGCCCTCACTTTCAGAGTAATACTCGAATTAAATAAATTATCGGTATGCTTAAGAGCTAGGTACGACTAGTTCCGTAGTCTCGATTGAAGGATTCTTAGTCTATTTAAAGCTTGACGTTTATTCTTTTCATCTGTTCTTAAAGCTATCACCACATCTCTTAGGAATTGAATAGCTTCATCCATACACCTAGTATTGACAGGGTAGGGAACACCATCTTTGCCTCCAAAGGCGAAGGAATACTTTGCAGGGTCTTTCCAACTTACCTCATCTCCATATATGAGCTCTGAGATGAGTGCAAGTGCTCTTATAGTTGAGGGACCTATTCCCTCTACTAATAGAAGCTCTTCGTAATTCTTAGGAGATAGTTCATAAGCTCTTTCTATGGCATTCCAATTTATGTTCTTAGGCATAGACAAGTAAATCACCTTAGGACGAGGAGTAGGTCGGTAACCATTAGGATTTAACCACTTTATAATACTTTCAGATCGAACTGTAGATCTAAGCTGATAAATAAGTCTTTTGATATGCTTAGACCCCTCATTTACTATATCCACTGAGGTCTTACGAGCGTCTCTACTAATTCTGGAAGTCATGTCTAATACTAGGGGTTCTATTCTTTCACTGATTATTCCAGAGTGTGGCTCTTCGACAGGATCTCTTATACTCTCACTGAACCAGTGGTATCTTCTAGCGTACCTATTTTCTAAATTCATTCCCTGTTGGATCACGGTCCAATATCCTTCATTAGTTATCAGCATAGAGTGGTGATAAATGTTATATCCGTCTTGAATAGCGCAGTTATCCACTTTAGCAGTAAGTCTACTTATTTTTTTCAGAAATTCAATCTTATCCGATGAGAGTCCAATTCGCTCTCCATAGACACTTATTTCCTTAGGGGTTTTTAGTGCTCTCTTGCCCTTTCCTCCCACTACTATAATGCCCATTTCCTCTCTATTAATCACAGTCTTGAGGATAGCAGTAACTACTGTTGTCAGACCCGAGGAGTGCCAATCGAAACCAAGAACACATCCCAATGCTTGAAACCAGAAGGGGTTAGATAGTCTAAGAAGGAGTTCTTTTCGACCATATTCCTCTACGATAAGATGAGTTATTTCACTACCTAATTTTATCATTCTGTCTATTAGCCATCTCGGTACTCCTCCACGGTGGAGTGGAAGGTCTGCTATTCCTACTCTACTTATCTTCGCTCACCCCAGTATTTCGATGGTCTCTACAACTCCAGTACTCAGTCGTCGTTCAATTCCGTTTTCATCCTCGATTATTAATCTACCACATTCATCTATACTTATGACCTTACCTCTGAACTCTCCTATTCTAGACTTTATTGATATTTCAGCTCCTTTCATCATAGAGAGAGTTTCCCAATCACTTATTATTCTACCAGTATTACCACGCTTGAAGGTCTCATAGTAATGTTCCATGTTCTCAAATATCTTACAGAGTAGAGGTATAGGTTCTACTGGATGACCTACCTCTTCCATGAGTGTAGTAGCTCTGTTTCTTATCTCTTCTGGGAGTTCTTCTAGGGAGAAGTTATTGTTTAATCCAGCACCTACTATTACTGAACGTGTTTCACCAGCCTCGAATATAGCCTCTGTAGATACTCCACATACTTTTTTATTATCGATCAGGATGTCATTGGGCCATTTTAATCTAGGGTGTAGATCTACACATGCCTCTATAGCCTTGGCAATCGATATAGCCGAAAATATCCCCACAAGAGGTATAGATTGAGGAGCTGTTCTGGGTTTGAATACTACAGAAAACCAGAGGCCGCCTCCTGGTGAAATCCACCTCTTTCTACTTCTTCCTCTACCTGCTGTCTGTTTCTCTGCTATAACTACTAGACCTTCATAACCCGCATTTTGTCGAGCAATATTCATAGTAGAGTCGACAATTTCCTTAAAGATCAATCTCTTTCCTATGAGCTTAGTCCTCAATCTATTATTGATCTCTGATAGATCTAGCTTATCCAGCCTTAACTCCAATTTTCCATTCTCTAATTCTCCTATGTAGAATCCATCATCTTTAAGAGCTGAGAGTAATCGTCTCGTAAGTGTAGGATTTAATCTTAGTCTCTCAGCTATCTCCTCCTCTGATGCTATCTCCACCATTAGCAGTTTTAGAACACTATATTTCAGCTCTTTCCATCTCTGTTCTGATACCATATTCCATACCCTTCATAATTACTGTAGAGAGTACTTAAACCAATTTCGGAGTATATAGAGTAGTTAATACAAATTAACTTTTTGGGTACTCTCTGCTGTTAACTTTCACTTCTATACCTATGTACCTTTGCCTAGAACGGCTCTAAGGGTTCTTTACAAAACTAGGAAAAAGACAGAGTATAATCATGGCTAAAGGAATAATTCAGTGAGGAAACAAAGGGCGATTTCACCTATAGTCTGAGTAAACCTAGATCACCACTATGATACACAATAATATCACATTGCTGGAGAGATATTTAAACTAATTTGGAATATACAAGGCAATAAATTAACATACTAATCCTCTAAGATTAGATTATGGAAAGGAGAATGAGAGAAGAAAAGTCCTCATAAACTCCAAAGAAGACAGAGGTTCAAGAGATCTACTCCAGACCAGTGTAACTCTTGTTGTTAAACTACCCTGTGCTCAATATAGGGCATAGTATGTCAAAGGGATATACTTTAATTCTTAATTTATTTGAATCAACAGATAAATCTCTTTGAAGAAGCTCTCCAACTAGTGTATACTCTCCTAAGTCGACTATTTCTGTCACAGTTTCAGAAGTCATATTGAATATGAACCATGCTTGAAGATTCTTGCTAATACGCCTTCTTCTATTAAGTCCACCGCACTTCTCTGGCATGACATTTGCATTCTCAAGAATTTTCAATAAGAATATTTGATTATTAGAATCGTCAAATGCGGTATACGCATGCCCAAGTAGAGTTCCAATAAGGTACGCTAACCCCTTACCAAATTTATTAACCACTCCTACTACGCTATCTCCATATAGTAGTATTGGAGTGCTTTCCTTGACCTTGTAGATTTCCACACAAAAACTCGGTGATATTTGATATCCCTCAAATTGACCTATGCCCCTAAGAGACTTAAATGGTAATATTCTACCATAAGAGAGCTCTCTAGGAGTCCACTTAGGGGGTATTTGGGGCTCATGTATCCTGCGAACCTGATAATGCTCTACACTAAAGAGTTCTTCAGCTATAGGAGATATACTTCCAGATCTAGCAAATCCAAATCGATCATGACGTCCGGGACAGGCCTCAGAGATAAGAGTCCCGCCTGAAGCTACGTAGTCTCTGAGTAATTTGAAGACCTCATCGTCTACAGCTAGAGGAAATGGGAGTATTATGGCTTTGTACTTATTTAATTGATTAATATCCGTTTCATAAGATTCTATGAAATCTACCCAAATCCCAGAGTCCCAGAGCATTTTATAGATACCTCGAATAGTGTAGGATAGGTGTTTATCTAGATCCCGTTCATAGAATCCTCTAGCCTGCATAAAGTGCCAAAGATCCTCGTTGATTAGTATAGCTACCTCTGCTCGAGGAACTGTGCCTTCATTGAAGAGCTCTGGGTATTCGTTTAGTGCTCTGCTCAGTCGTCCAGCCTCTTCAGCTCTAGGCGTAGTGTCCCTCCGAAAGTCTAGTAATCCGAAACCGTATGCTTCTGTCCAGAAGATCTCAGATCTAATATTCCAGAAGAGTAGCTCTTGAATACCTGAGGAGAGAGCTGTTAATACCCAACGTCTTATGTCCTCAGATGTTGGAACTCTATCCCACCCTCCTTTAGGCCCTCCTTGGAATTCCGCTGCCGCAATCTTACGATTGGGACCTGCAGCACATCTAATATAGTCGTATCTAAGTGCTATAGTTAGAACCTCTTCAAGAATACACCTTTCACGAGAGACTGGCATACCAGGAGGTGGATATCCAGCATCCCATTCGTGAAAAGTACCTGTTGGATAGCATGAACTTCCGTAGATGTCTACTTCTTTTGCCCAACGCCAATCATAACCTCGTCCTGGTTGGATTCCGCCAACATGCGCTGATACTGGGCGTTTTTTAGGATCATTAGCTTTAACTGTACTCACCTTCCAACGAAGTTGACTAGGTATGTATATGTCGTACATAAAATATCTCCAATCGATGTATGATGGAACTCTTCGGTAGAGTCTAGGCGGTTCAACTTCCTCCCAGTCACCATAACCAGTACGCCATGCTCTATTAAGCTCTTCTAAGCTACCGTACTTTTTACGCAACCACTCTCTGAAGCGAGCTAGGGTGTATTTGCAATAGCAGAAGCCTAAAGTGGCTGAGGGTATTATCATCTCTTTATGTAAGGGCCAGATTCCGATTTCCTGATTGATGTTCCACTCTATAATATTATCGTAGCGACCAAGTCTCTGAACTAGCTTACTCAAAAAGTTCATTGCTGCTCTACGTGCTCCTGGGTGATCCCAACAAGGTCCGGGTTTACCGTCATAAGGAAGCCTATACTGAGTTGGATCATAATGTCTTTCTCCAGTACTATAGACCATACAGCAATCTGGATACTTCTTGTAGAGCCATGCTGGAGCTTGTTCTAGGGTTACTACAAAGTATACATATAATCCTAGCCTCTCAGCTTCTTCTATTAGGAACTCTATCTTGTCTAGAGTTATCTTACCTTCTACACTTTCATCTATACACCAGTGTTCTTGAAATCTAAGTGTGTTGAGACCTAGATGTTTAATAACTCTCATGTCATGTAGAAGTTCGTCTACAGGTCTGGAGGGTTCGAAGTAGAACTGTGCTCCTACGGGAAATATACACTTAATCTCACTTTTAGCATTAGTTAACATTCCGTCTACCAGTAGAGTTAACTCGACCACTTAAAAATACCTTCGTCTTCCATCTCTTTTAAACTGGACCCCATCAGATAATCTTCATGGATACTATAATTACAGGTTTGTTAAGAGAGTGGTTAATTTGCTAGTGATCTTGAAATGAGGAAATCTTATACTAGTACTCAGCTAACTCTTGATTACAGCTATAGGTTGGTCTTTGTTGACAAACTGTCCTTCTTTAACCATGATGTCTTTGACTATACCGCTTCTATCGGCTCTGATCTCCACTAGGGTCTTCATAGACTCTAGTATGACTATCACATCTCCTTTCTTAACCATATCACCTGTATTCACTCTAACCTCTACGACGGTTCCAGCTATAGGAGATAAAATCTCGTCTCTAGTGATAGGTCTAGTTAGGTCTCTAATAAGCCTGACTCTAGGACTTTTCCTTCCTATTAATGGGGTCTTCAGGGGCTCTACTTCCACTTCATAAGTTCTTCCATCTATTATTATTCTAAATCTTCTTCTCATTGACTACACCTATTGAAGATTATATCTAATCTTGAGGCAAGAGTCCAAAGGTTTTTAGGTTTATATGAGTACTTATGCTTGTTTGGTCTTCTCTTAACCTTTTCAAGCTCTGTATATACTATGGCTGTTATCAAAGCTATCTTTGCATACTCCTCGTTCAGGTTATCGTCTTTATTCGTCATCTACCATCTACACTTCATTAGTGCTATTAAATATTTACATAGTTATATCATAGAGGGGGTATTCCATGCTTCTTGGGAGGTCTTCTTAGGGGCTCTCGTTTATTCATTAGGAATTTCAATAGCCTTATTAGAGTAGGCCTCGTTTCACTAGGTTCTATTATTGAGTTTACATAACCTCTACTGGCAGCTACGTATGGATTAGCTATCTCATCTCTGTACTCTCTTATTAGTTTTTCAAGAAGTGAGGCTTTATCCTTGCTCTCCTTTAGTTCTCTTTTGTATATTATTTCGGCCGCGCCTTCTGGACCCATTACAGCTATTTCTGCGGTTGGCCAAGCGAGGACTATATCTGCACCTAAGTGAGAGCTGCACATAGCTATGTAACCGCCTCCGTATGCCTTTCTAAGGATAACTGTAAGTTTAGGTACTGTAGCTATAGAGTAGGCGTACACTATCTTAGCGCCATGTCTTATTACTCCTCCATGTTCTTGATGTGTCCCAGGTAGAAAGCCTGGAACGTCTACTAGTGTCACTATTGGAATATTAAAGGCATTACAGAACATTACGAATCGAGCTATCTTATCGGAGGAGTCTATATCGAGACAGCCTGCGTATACTGTAGGTTGATTTGCTACTACACCTACGGGTATTCCATCGAGTCTAGCGAAGCCTACTACAGCATTAGGAGCAAAGTCTTTATGTACTTCCATGAAAGAACCTAGATCGAATATTCCTTCTATAACCTCATATATATTGTAGGGCTCTAGGGGCTCAGTTGGTACTATTGTATCTAGGTAGGTCTCTCTTCTCTCAGGATCATCATCACTCTCGATAACTGGGGGATAGTCCATATTGTTCAGAGGGAGATAGCTTAGGAGTTTTCTGATCTCACTATATAGCTCTTCTTCACTATCCACTACAAAGTGAGCAACACCACTCTTACTACCGTGTATATCCGCACCACCTAGTTCTTGAAATGTTACAGTCTCGCCTAGTGCAGCTTTAACTACTTTGGGACCAGTTAGGAACATGTAGCTTATACCTCTTACCATGAATATGAAGTCCTGTAGTGCTGGTGAGTATACAGCACCTCCAGCAGCGGGACCTACTATGGCGCTGATCTGTGGGATAACTCCAGATGCTAGTACATTCAAGTAGAAGATTTCACCATACCCTTTTAGGGAGTCGACTCCTTCCTGTATTCTAGCACCACCAGAGTCTATTAGCCCTATGACTGGCACTCCTATTTTTAAGGCTAGCCTGTAGACTTCAGCAATCTTCTTAGCATGCATTTCACCTACACTTCCTCCCATAAAGGTGAAGTCTTGAGCATATACTAGTACTGGACGCCCATCTATAGTTCCAAAAACTGTTACTACACCATCTCCTAAGACCTTCCTCTTATCCATTCCAAAGAGTGTACATCGATGGGTTACAAATTCGTTAAACTCTACTATCGAGTCTTCATCTAGTATTAGTTCTAATCTCTCTCTAGCAGTAAGCTTGCCCTTTCTATGTTGTGCCTCGATCTTCTCTAAACCACCTCCCTCCTTAAGCCTCTCTCTAATTTTCCTAAGTTCTTCTATCTCTCTTCTCATAAGGGTACACCAGTGTTCCTAGAGGGATTCTATCCACGCTATATAAGTCCTTCCGTTAACCTTTACTCTGAAAGCTTTAGCTCCCCTTTTGACAGCTTCTATAGAGGTTTCAATAGTTCTCTTAAGCCAGAGTAGCTTTTCCATATACTCTGAACATTTTTCCATAGCATAACTCTCAGAGCAGTACTTCACATCTACTAAGTGCAGGCTCTCTAATCTGGCTAGACTATCCAGATCATCTGAGGGGATCCAACCACATACATTGTCATCGTGCTCATAGTGAAGGATGGGAATTAGGATACCTCCATCTGATCTTAGTACTGGAGGTTCTGCATCCACTATGGTTTCATCAGATGGTGGAGGTCTCTCCATCTTGAGCAAGTAGTATTCTCTTTTCTTAAACAGTACTGCTTTTACAGTATTACCATATTGTTTTCTCATTTTAGGTGTAGCCACGCAAATTACCTTTTGAGTAGTAGGTCGTATGGTTTCTGGAACTCGAAGAGCACTCAGTATTCTACAAATCTCTTCGCTATCATAAGATCTTGCTTCACTTAGTTTAGTTCCATGTCTCAGTTCTACTCCTTCTAAGCCACTTGGAATTCCACCAATAATGTTGACGTATACTACTGAGTCATTCTTAGAACGGATAGTTATGTTATCTTGTGGTCTTACTGGTATTGTAGTCCAATTTTCGCAAAGTTCTCCGTTTACAAGCACGTCTCCGTACCCTGCGACGGAGATGAAACCTTCGTCTAGTGCTTGAAGTTCTAATAATCCCCCTCTTATCTCTATAGCTAATGCATTTAGGCTATTTAGGGAGATTACATTACTTGCCACATATGAATATAAGTCTAGGACATTCCCTCTATTAAATATACCCCTAGCTCTAATTACCATAGCTTTTTCAGCACTGGTAATCTCAAAGGGCATCTTTTCCCCTTCGACACTAGCTTATTAACTATTCAGCTTCTGTCGATATTTAAATGTTCGCATCTCTCTATGAAGTAATACAGGTAATCATTTCATAAATTAAAAAAACGCTTTTATAGCGTAATTATGCAGTTACTTCGATGTCTAGGAAATATGAACTTGTAATGACCTCGATATTAGCCTCACTAGCTATACTCTTCACTCTCACAAAACTCGAGATACCGTATTTTCCAGTAGAGTTCCTTAAGTTTGATTTAGCCGAAATCCCCTCTGCTGTGGCCCTTTTAACACTGAATCTCTACTCAGCTATAATCGTAGCTATAATACATTTCATATTCCTAAACTCTAGAAGCTCTTTTGCACCCATAGGTCCTCTTATGAAGCTACTAGCAGTACTTTCAACAGTAATAGGACTTTATCTAGTGCGTAAGCACCTTAGAAGAAAGGGTGTCATATCCTACTTAGTAATACTGGTTCCTACCTCCATTAGAGTGATAATCATGGAGTTAGCTAATATATTAGTTATAACCTTTATACTACCAGGCCTACTGCGTGTTTATGGGCTAACGTTTTACATTATCCATGTAGCTATATTCAATGTACTCCACGCTATTCTAACAGTATTAACCTCTAAAGTACTTGTAGAATACACGCATCGTTTACAAAAAATTTATCACTAAGCTCAATAACTTTTCTTGGGATAATGTGGAATATAGCAGAATTGCTCTACAGACTTACAGTAAAGTGGGGATATTTGGGTGCACTGGTAGTATCAATACTAGGAAATTTCATACCCTTTATCCCTATCCCGTATTTAGCGGTTATATTCCTACTAGCTTCAAATGTGCCAGAGCTAGATCCACTACTCCTCGGTATAGTAAGTGGCGTAGGAGGGGGTATAGGAAAACTAGTTACATACTACATCTCTAGGGGTGCTAGTACTTTAATGAAACCTGAACAACTAAAGAGGTTATGGGCTCTTAGAGAGTTAATAGGAAATTATGGTGCTGTAGCTGTTTTCATCCTTGCTGCCACTCCCTCTCCTGATGATGTCATCATAATACTACTAGGAATGCTAGGATATGATGTGAAGAAGTTTCTATTATCATGCACTGCAGGGAAGATTGTGATAAGTGTACTCACGGCATACTCGGGAAGGTTCTTTAGTGAGTTCATGAAGTATTACTTAGGACTTGAGCAGGGTATAATCTCTACTGTACTCTCTATAATCTTACTTATAGTGTTGATCGTACTTGTACTCAAAATAGACTGGATTAAACTACTTGAGAATGTGGAGAAAATGGGGTGGAAAGAGTACTTAAGGAAAACCTTTAGTTTGAAGATAGGTAATGAATAAATAAGTCTATTCATGAGTGAGTAACGCATCAATCACTATCTTATATACTCTTGGTGCATAAGGAGAGACCACTCTTCTCTCTAATATCTTAGTCTTAAAGCCGTGATCTTCTCCTGCTTTTCTTAGTAGTTCTTCAGCTTCGGAAAAGAGATCCTCTTCTTTTGACCAGTGGTAAAAGTGTATAATACCTCCTTCAGGCTTTAGACATCGTACGGCTATATCGAGATATTTATAGGCGCCTTTAGGTAGTGGCATAATCACTCTATCACACATGCCATACCATGTATTGCATACCTCCTTTACATCTCCTAGTACTGCCAGTATCTTGCCTACAGCCTTATTTAGCTCTATGTTCTCTAGTAAATACTTGAAGGCTATGGGAGAGATTTCAATAGCTATTATTTTCTTCACGTCAGGCTGAAATTTTAATATAGCTAGTGCGTAGGGACCTACTCCAGCAAACATTAACATTATAAACTCGTTCTCTCTAATCTGCTTAGCTATTCTTACTCTCTCATAAGACTCTCTAGGAGAAAAGTATACTTTAGTAGGATCTACTTTTATTATGTATCCATATTCTTTATGTAGGACTTCAGTATTGGTATTTCCATATAATAGTTCGAAATTCCTAACTCTATATGTACTATACCTTGGTGAAGACTTTCTTAGCACAGTTCTCACATTTTTGTGTATTTTAGCAATAGTTTCGGCTATTTTGTACTTGTAATCTTCGATTTCTGAGGGTATTTCTATTATAGCGACAGCTCCTTCTTTAGAACCTACTATATCAAAGCTTCTAGGTACTAGATTAAGTTTTTCTGAAGGTATTATACCTTTCAGTGCATCTCTTAGCTTCAGGAACTACACCTCCACGTGCTTGACCAGTAGATTAGTACCACCCACAGCCTCAATACAGTTCTTCAGTTTTTCGATTATTTGTGGCTCTAGTTCTTCATGTGTATATAGAGTAGCAGTATCTCTTTCAGGACTTACTATCATAACTCCAATTATAGAACCCTTAAAGCCTATCAAATACTCATATGCATGCATTCTAGAGTAGAAACCACTCTGCTTTAGGAGATAGTGTAATCTTTGTCTATTCATGGGAGATCTAAATCCCAATTTCCAAGCTCGTTCTTTCATCTCTATAGTAGAATTTCAAGGTATTAATATTAAGATTATCTTCAGGTAAGACAAGTTCCTACTATTATAATATTTATTACCTCACCTCATTATATTGACTAATAGTTACATTAAAATCTACTAGAGTACAGCTATTAGCGAGAATGCATAGGAAAAATCTCTGCACATCTTTCAGCTATAACTTCAATTATTTCAAAGTTATATCCATAAAATGGATAATAATAGAATGAATAATATTTATATATATGGCGCTCTGTGAGCATGTAGTCTCTTTCGAAGGTAAGGTGGTATCATGAGGATCTTAGTAATATCTGACATTCACTGTAATCATCATAAACTAAGGGATTTGTTGAACTCGGTTAAAGAGTACGATCTCATAGTAGTCTGTGGAGATTTTGATTGCCCCCAGGCCGTTGATATCTTGGCAAGTAAGAGAACCCTAGCTGTGAGTGGGAACATGGATTATTTTAGTATTATAGCAAAATTACAGGAGAGTGGTATTTCAATAGAAAATGATGTAAAGAGAGTAGGAGATTACGTATTCATGGGTATAGGTAGAGAAGAAGTGTCAATCGAAGAAAAGGAACTCGAAGAAAAATTAATAATAGTATCGCATTATCCGCCCTACGGAACAAAAGTGGATATAGCCTTTACTGGTGAGCATATAGGTTCTTATACTGTTAGAAATGTTATTGAGAAGCTTAAACCTATAGCATGTCTCTGCGGACACGTACACGAAGCTAGGGGTGTAGACCAGATAGATAAAACACTTATACTTAATCCGGGGCCGCTTAGTTGGGGGTATTATGCAATACTAGATCTACCATCTTGTAAGTACTCTCTTAGGAGAATATAGTTAAAGTCATAGTATTAGATCACTCATGTCCTCCACTCTATTTATGATGTCCTCCATCAAGTAGGCTATTTCGCTAAACATATTAAGATTGTGAGTTACAGATAGTTTCTTAATATACGCTCTCACCCTATGCTTTAAGCTTTCAAGACTTTCAAAGATATCAACTTTCAGTTTTGAACTTTTAAGGAGTGCCGTCATGACCTCAGACTGTAGAGTAGCTGTCTCTAGGCTTATATTCAATATATCTTTGGAAGGTATCGATGCCTGTCCTCTTTTCAATATGGTTATTGCATGCCTAGCTATTTCCTCAGATAAATCTCCTATCTCCTCAAGATCTCTAGCAAGCAATCTCATATCCATTAAATGTACTTTTCTTTCTGAAGGTACTATGGGGTTTCTTATTAGGGATCTTATCAACCTTACTGAAAGGAAGTATAGTCTATCTACTCTATCATCCCTTTCTATTATAGACTCTAATCCCTTAATGTCTCTATCGAATAGACATTTAAGAGCACTAGTGTACATATTCCTCGTAATCCTATCCATCATACTTAATACCTGAACTATATCATAGTCGTCCCTGGTAAAACACTGAAGTACGATACTTTCCTCACTTTCCTCCACTATCTCCACACCCACTAGAAGCCTAAGCATATCGTTTATTTTTTCGATAATCTTAGGAGACACACCATCAAGTACTTTTACTTCGATCACCTCATACCCAGCTAAGTACGAAGCCATTAATTTATGCTTGAACATCCTATCGTATACTATGCTCGTTCTCTTGGGTGAGGATACTCTTCGTAAGATAGGGATTATTTCTAGGACATTATCCTCTCTAATTACTAGTTCGACCTTAGATCCCCTATCTAAGCCTGTAGATTTAATCCAATTCTTAGGTAGTGATATGTACAAAGAGTTACCCACTTTCACTAGACTTCTTATAGAGTTCATCGATATCCCTGAAATATTATGCGTTTGCTGGTAAAAGTGTATCCTAGCTTAAGATCATAGATTAGTGAGTGAATACTATGGGTTTGGTAATATGATCCATGTCAGACCGGGTTCTATTTCTTCATTGCAACGGCTCAGGCTCTAGCCCCTCTCCATTCTGCTATCAGCTCACCTCCTTATAATCATCACACATCATGTGGTTGATTCTTCATCACTCAGTAAGGTAAGATATTACCCTACTTATTAAAATTAATCCTCAAAAGTTCGAGAAGGTACTTTTAAAAGTCAATATTATGGTATATCCTCGTGAAGAGGAAGTACCCACGTAATAAGGATATTGAAGTATCGGTACTGAGAGCACTTTCACAGGCATTGGTTATGCATCCAGATGAGCTACCATCGATAGTTCTTGAAGATCTAGAAGAGAGAGGCTTTGATACCACTTTTGTGAACGTGAAGAGGATATGGAGGATATATAGGGATATGGTATTAAAAGGTAGGATATACGATATACTAGATGTAGTGCGTAGAGAGAAGCATAAGAGTCTCAGAGGCTAGGGAAAATTTAATAGTAACAGCGCATAGGGATAGCAGTATGAGATATTTAAGGAGTACTATTACTAGTACTGCAGAGATATTCACAAGGTGGTTTTATAATATAATCAAGTCTATGCTTCCAGATACCTCTGCTCGTGAAGCTAGCTTTATGGCTAGAATAGCATTTCAGGATTTTAAGAATTACTTAAGAAGTAAGTTAAAGCTCTCTAGATATGAGATCACAGAACACTCAGTTGTGATGGAAATGGAGAATATGCTAATGGAGTCGAAGAGATATGATAGAGAACTTAAAGAATGGACTGAATTGTGGCTACAGAAGTGGAAAGAGAGGGTGAAAGTAGTACTATCAGAAGAAGATGTTAAAAAACAGAAACTTGTATTGGATGAAGAGATCAACTCAATTGTGAGGAATCTGGGTTTTTGGAGGGAGCTTAAGGATTTTGTAATGGGAGCTCTGATAGAAAAGGGAGAAATCTGCTTTACAGATATAATATCAGAGAATATCCTCAGAATAGAAGTTAATAATATATTTAAAAAACTAGGAAATGTAGACTCTACCATAAAATACTTACAGGAAAATCCAATACACTTATTGAATAGAGCATTGGACAGGGTGAAGATGATATCTTCTAAGCGAACACCTTTAGTTTTAGTAAGAATAAATACTAAAATGATAGATTACATATACTAAGATAATCTTTTACCGAATCCCTTGGAGCTAGGGCTATTATCGTATACTTCCTCTACTCTCATTATGAGGCACGGATAACTACTTCTTCCACTTTTGGGGTTGTGGTAGATATCATGAACTAGGTTTACATATTCGTAGTAGGGGCCATTAGTATATACTTCTACAGTACCATGAAGTTCAAAGCTTATAGTAGGTGGCATATAGTATAGAAGACATACTCTCTTGTTCTCCTGCAGGTTTTTCCATGTATGTTTAGATGACCACGGAATTTTACTGGCAATCTCTAACATAGCTATCTTTTCGAAGTCGATATTTTCGTATGCTCTCTCCCTATCATCAAAATATATAGTATCCAATAGTAGCTTCAATCCCTCTTTTCTATACTCTTCAATACTAGTATTCGATGAGCGAGCAATATAGGTTCTCAACTTCGTTATCACATCTCTAAGTAAATGGTACTTTGGCACAAAGCCAGCTCCCACAACTTTAGCGTTTACGAATACACTTCCATCTTTAAGTACTCGCGCAGTACATAGTACTGGAGTATGTCTTGTCATTTCGATAATAAATTTACCTGAATCTATGTCTCCACTCAATAGTTTCTTAAGTGCTTTAACTCGTCCAAAGTAAGCCCACTCTATAAAGTCTTCAGGAAGCATATTTGATTAGAGTGGACCTCAAATATAACTTCTACTATTTATCTAATACTCAATATTCTGAAGTATCTTGAGTAAAGATAGCATCCTATTTGTAATTCAGACCCTTAACTTTTTAATCAATCTAACTACATTTACCATTCCTATCCTCTCTATTTTGACTATACCGTACTTCTCCAACTTTTTCAAGTGTCTATGGGCTGTAGTCTTCGGTATTCTTAGAGCCGATACTATATCTCTTTGTAGCATTTCCCCCGATCTGGACTTGAGCAATCTTATTATCTGTACATCGATATCCGTTAATATGTACCTTAACTCTGAGTATTCCCGTCGTCTTTTAGCGCGAAGTACAACAAATGATATTAAAACGCTTAATATCGCTACTAGAACTCCAATTAAGACAAATACCATATTGGTAGGTTGTCTCGGAAGGACTTTAAGTATTAAGTTTCTTGTCTCGATTATCTTTTCGTCGTATCCACATTCTAATAGTAGTTTTATTTCAGTCTCTTTATCCACTGATGGTGCTTTAAGTTTAATTTCTAAATATGCTTTCTCATTGGGTTTTAAGGTTTTTTTATCAGAGAGTTTAGTACCCTTCAATTTATCATATAATCTTATGAATACTGTAGCTGACTTATTTCCTTCATTAACTACTGCCACTCTAATTGAATATTCTTCTCCTGATAATACCTTATCTTTAATGTAGATTTTCAGTATTTTAATCTTTGGAATGAGTTTATGTTTTACAAATACTTTAATATCTATAGATTTCTTATCATCTATTATATCATCATGACCACATATTATATCTAGAGTAAACGTAGTATTTCTGGAGACCTTAGGAGAGGTTAGATTGAAGTGCATAATTACTTCTTTACGAACCTCAAGATACAGAATTGTAGTATTAACTGTAATACCCCTAAAGGTATCATAGATTTTAATGAAGAGATCGCCACTTCTATTTCCCGAGTTGGTCAGCTTTATATTTAGAGCGAACTTAGAGTTACTTTGAACTTCACTGGGATACTTTACACTTATTATCTTCGCCTTTGGAATGAGTACTGGTGGATATACTCTTAACAACCATTTCACCACATAATCTCCAGGAGGTAAGAGTAGGACATATCTCTTATCTACCTCGTATAGATCTATGAACCCCTCGGGTATGTCCAATGGTATGGAATTCTCGGGTAATATTATCCTTGTAGTGCAAGGAATAGTTACATTCAAACTCCATATATTAGGGGGTTTCCTACAAACTAAAGTATCTGTTAAGTAGGTTACATTAACGACCCCTCTATCAGGTGCGTATACTCTAATTATATACTTTTTATCTGAGACCTCTACACTAGTATCGTATACTTCCTTACCCACAGCAAATACGGGTTCTAGAGGTTTAGAGATTGCTGGAATATCGATGTATACGCATTGTACGGTCACGTTTACTATATGAGTCACTATAACGCTTCCATCTCTCTGTATATCGAGTACTATCTCCAATTGAGTAAACTCTGGGGATGAGTTTAATGTGGCCATGATTATGGATAGAGGGATTACTAAGAGTGTTGCTAATAGTACGCCTAAAATTATGATATTGTATACATCCGCTCTCATAGGTCTCAATTTAAATATGTAAGATGGTATAATAATGTTTGTTGATATTTATTTTCTATCTAATATTGTGTGAAGATCAATTTTAATTAAAAATGAAATTGGGGCTGTCTCGGCAGGCAATTAATATAATAAAAATACCTTTTGCCTATAATAGGGTTGGAGCATGGATTATGAAGTTATAGTTGTTGGTGGTGGAATAGCTGGGTTAACGGCATCAATGTACCTAGCTAGGCTTAAAGTCGATGTCCTAGTTATAAGCATAGACCTAGGAGGACAGCTTAAAAGTGTTAGTAAACTAAGCAATTACCCTGGATTTGATGGAGTGGAGGGGATTAAATTAGTAAAGGATGTACTGGACATAGTGCAGAGGCTAGGAGTAGAGATATTGATAGACGAGGTTATTAGATTAGGAGAAGAAAATGGAGGGTTTTATGTGCTCACTAAAAGTGGGGAAAAGCTCACCTCCAGAGCTCTAATACTAGCTATTGGAAAGAGACCGAGAAAATTAGGAGTTCCGGGTGAGGAGGAACTTGTAGGAAAGGGCATCTCATATTGCATACTCTGTGATGCACCTTTAGCTAGAAATAGAAAAGTAGCTTTAGTAGGCTATGGACGACACACAATAAACTCCCTAAAGCTTTTGAAGGAGTATACGTCAGAGGTGTATTTATTATCTCCTAAATCCAATGCTGGTCTCTCAGAAGAAGAACTTAGGCAACTAGTCTCTCAGGGAATACATGTAATAGATAGTGTTAAAATTAAGGAAATTAATGGTAAATATAGGCTTGAGAATATAGTATTGGAAAGAAAGGGAAGGGAAATAGTGTTCAAGGTGGATATGTTATTTGTAGAGCTAGGCTATATTACTGCTACAGACATACTGAGGAATTTCGTTGAACTCAATAGTAGAGGAGAAGTAGTAATTGATAAATACTGTGAAACGTCCAGAAAAGGAGTGTTCGCAGCAGGCGACATAACGGACATACCCTTTAAGCAAGCCGTAATAGCTGCTGGACAGGGAGCTATAGCGGCGCTCTCTGCATATAGGTACCTAAGAAGTAAATCAAACTGATTCGCTTTCTTCTCTTAAAATAATATCCTAAAAAACTTTATATATCTTTTCATTATATCAGCGGTACATGGAATATTTTTACATCACATACTCCAAGTCTGACATCTAGTTCAGGTTTACTTCCAGAGATCTTGATTTTTCTCTCTTTAAGTAGTTCTGTTATCTCATATTCTTTATCCTTAAGCCCCATTCTATCTCTACTCATTTTGAGGATTACTCTATGCTCTTTATCTCCAATTTCTATCAAGAACACCAGATAACCCTCCTTACTACGTCTAACACCTACTAATACTTCCTCCCTTAGATTATCAGGTGCGATCTGTACAAAGGGCTCAAGACCAGAGGCACTTAGAGCACTCTTCAGTATGAGCTCTAAAGCTCTATCTTCGAAGTCAGCAGCTAGATAGATGCAGTATCCTTTACCATACTTATTCGTGATTATTACGGGTTTACCATCGCACTCGGCAATAACCTTAGCAGTACCCGTGGTAACTGTTGCATCTTGTGCTGGGAGGCACCAGTAAGTACTACCCTTTATAAGGTCGTAAAAGTTGCTATTTATCTTAGCGTAGCCTGACCTATCTACAACCATATCACGAATATAATCTAGTGCAAATGTACGGTCTATAGTCAATAACATCTTATTGGATTGAAATGGTGTAAAGGTCTCGAGTAGCCAATTTCCTGCTTTTACTCTCTCTTGAAGATATCCATGAACCCTATGTAGATGTACTAGAAGCTCTCTATTAGTATCTATAGTTGCTTTAATGCCTGTAATCTCTCTTAGGGGTTCACAGGGTACTTCTGGATAAGGCTCGCCTGTCTCATCAAACTCTCCACAGAAGGGATTCATCAGGAGAACTCCTCCTCTCTCTACATATCTTCTAAGACCCTCAGCCTCTGAACGTGAAATGTATTTTATGTGAGGTGCTATTACAAGTTTATATTCATTGATCCTTCCATCTAAGAGGTATTCTTCATTGATTATTGCAGTCTCTGCACCGAATCCGAGTTTAAGTAGTAATGAAAGGAATTTCATAGTAGGAGGTATAGAGACTCCGCTCTCGTGAAAACTATCCTCGTCTAAGATTAGGATGCCAATGGAGGGCTTCAATGGTGGTGAACTACCGAGAATGTGGGAGAGCCTTTTAAATATTTTATTCAATTCCATAACTGCCATGAATGATTCCTTGAATTGTGGTTTTTCTCTAGGATTATATTCATAGCTTTTACTAGTCACTAGTCCCCAGTATTCTGATTTGAAGTCCCAGAAGGTCATTCCTGTTCCTCCCATTGCCTGTATGAACCATGCATTCCTAATACACCACCTGTAGTCCTGGAAGCCAGACATCTCATTAACCTGATGGGGTGGACTTGAAGAACCCCTAGCAATAGCGAGATAGTACAGAGCCCTAACGAAAGAAGCCTCAAAATCCTGAACACCAGCATGAGCATTCTTAGCCCTAGAACACACTTTATACCACCTCTGATAACCACTCCATCCGGGGAGATCCATATTCATTTCAAGTGAGATAGGTCTATAGGGATCGTATTTATGTACTGTGTTACAGAACTTTACTAGTGTATCCACTGATATGTACTGCTTGAAACGGTACCAGTCCCATCTTGCCACTCTCCATTTCTTTAAGTTCCTTCCTATAAAGTCTGCTTCTCTGAAACTCACCGGCGGATATACCTCATCCCACGAACTGTAGGTATTTTCGTTTAAGTTCCAGCGAATGCCTAATTCGTCTAGAGAAAACTGTTCTTTAAGCCATTTTCTGAACCTGGATACTGTATAATTGTCATAGCTAGCGTCTTCTCTAGTACCCATAATTTTCTTCTCCTTAAAACTGGGCAGGAAAGGCCAATTTTCACTACATAACCAGTAGTCGCCAAGGGCATCCTCATACTCCATACCAACTTCTATCAGTCTCCTAATGTACTCATCCATTTCCCTAAGATAGTTTTCATCGAAAGCATATCCTCCTGCTATATCCATCGGAACTTTTTTACCGGTTTCAGTAATCCAGTACCAATTGTACTTTTCAACCATCCACCTAGGTGGGTTAGGATAGAAGTGGATAAAGACCGTTATACCCATTTTCCTAGCTCTTCTAAGCAATAATCTTAAAGGTTCTAGTCTCCACTCATCTTCAGATGGATGTACCCTTTTCCAAGGAGCAAAGAAATCGGCTGAGGTAAATCCAGCTCTAAGGTAGAGATTCTTGTCTGTAGTGACTAGTTCTTCAGGAAGTGTTATTATATAATCTCCTCCGTGGTAGGCTGAGGTCTTAATGAACGGTCTATCCTTGTAATAGAAACACCCATTCTTTACATAAAAGCTTTTCATAGATCTCGACTCAGTTGCGGTAGATAGGAGTACTTTTATACTTAACTCTTGGTAATTTAAATGCATGATTGATCCATCATCTATGTATTAACCGATAGGTTAGATAGACTTAAAATCCATCTACACTAAATTAGGTCGAGTGAGACTATGGTTAGAATAGGTATAATAGGAGGAAGCGGACTTTATGATCCTGGAATCTTTAAAGAAGTAGAAGAGAGGAAAATCCATACTCCCTACGGTGCTCCATCTGATAACATAATGGTGGGAAAAGTTAATGGAGTGGAAGTAGCTTTTCTACCTAGACATGGAAGAGGACATAGATTACCTCCTCATGCTATAAACTATAGGGCTAACATATGGGCTCTTCATAGTCTCGGAGTGGAAAGAATAGTGGCTATCTCAGCCGTCGGTAGTTTAAGAGAGGACTATCGACCGGGAGACTTTGTACTACCAGATCAGTTCATAGATATGACCAAGAATAGGGTATATACATTTTACGATGGCCCTAAGGTAGCACACATACAGATAGGACTAGAACCCTTCTGTCCAGAAGTAAGGGAACTAGTACTAAAAGTAGCCAAAGAGCAGGGTATAACTATCCATGATAAGGGGACGTATATATGTATAGAAGGACCAAGATTTAGCACTAAGGCTGAGTCTGTAATATGGAAGGAAGTATTTAAATGTGATATCATAGGTATGACACTCGTTCCTGAGATAAACTTAGCTAGAGAGCTTGGAATGTGCTATTGTCTAATAGCTATGGTGACAGATTACGACATATGGGCTGAGAGAGTAGTTACAGCAGAGGAAGTCGTCAGAGTAATGAAGGAGAATGTAGAAAAGGCTAAGAAACTACTGTATGCACTTATTCCAATACTACCCGAGAAAAGGACATGTAAGTGCAAAGAAGTACTAAAGACAGCTTTCCTATAAGTGCTCAGTAGTACTTTTTTTAATACTAGACCACTCAGAGAGGTCTACCACTCTTCATAGCCTATATGGCGGCTAAGCACTCGGCAAACTCATCATCATAGAGATTTATAGAGGTGTGCTTTTAAGTCTTTAGTAGACTGCGCCTACAACTCTTCCTAATGTACCGTACGGGGTAAGATTTATAAATTCTAAATTTTTAGAAGAGACTAAAGGGTTGTCTGATGTCAGGTTATAGAATAGTACTTACCGGAGATAGAACTGTGATGAGCACTTACGGAGGAGGCTTATTCTATGGATTTATGAGTACAGGACCTATCAAGGGCTTCATACCCCTACCAATACTTGAAAAGGCTATCTTGAAGCCTGTTCCCATAGGAGATAGAGGGGAGGCCATATTAGCACCACATGGGCTTAGAAGGGTAGAAGCGGCATTATTAGAGAGTGGAATAGTAGATGAAGATGATATTATTGTGGCCCCTTCTCAAAGCTTAGATAGAGTGGTAGGGAGGAGAACTAGAATTATCGGTATTTATGCAATAGATCCATTGGGACTAGGACCGGCATCTACTACTTTCTCTGGACCAACTGGAGTAATCCATAGTGAACCCATAACCGCGTACTTTTTTAGAAAGCTAGTTTTAAGCAGAGTAGTACAGAGAGCTAGAAAGAGAGGGGCATATGTAGTAGTGGGTGGACCTGGAACATGGCAGTTGAAAATAGGAGACATGTTAAGACTTGGAGTAGACATAACAGTTTGTGGAGAGTGTGATAAATTCGCATCTGAACTATTCACTAGAATACTCAAGAATGACATTAAGACTCCAGCTATAATTAATGTACCTATACTTAAGTATCCCAAAGCAGAAGAAATTCCTACTCTAAGAGGAGCTACTATAGGGGGTTATGTAGAGATATCGAGAGGCTGTGGTCGAGGATGTAGGTTCTGTAGACCCACTATGGTGCCGCTAAGACATAGACCTATTGAACATATAGTAAGAGATGTAGAAGTTAATGTGAGAAATGGGCAGAAGAGCATCTGCCTAGGAGCGGAAGATGTACTTAAGTACGGTGCTAGGCCTCTTGAAGTTAGACCTGAAAAAGTAATCAAGCTCATTAAGGCTGTATTAAATGTTCCGGGGGCAAGGATAGCTAGTTTTGCTCACATGACCCTTTCAAATATTGCTGCCTATCCCGACTTTGTTAAGAATGTGACTGAAATCTTAGGCATAGATAAGGACAACTGGATGGGCTTTCAGACGGGTATAGAGACAGGGAGTCCTAGACTTATGGAGATGCATATGGATAAAAAGCCCTATCCATTTAAGCCTAAAGAGTGGCCAGAAGTTGTTGAAGAGGCCTTCGCCATCTGTCACGATCTAGGACTGGTTCCAGCAGCAACTCTCATAATCAACCTACCAGGAGAGGAAGAAGATGATATTGTGAAAACAGTTGAACTAGTAGAGAACCTAAAACCCTATAGAAGTCTTATGGTTCCATTGTTGTATGTAGATTTTACCGGGGGAAGATCTATGAGGTTCAGAGAAGATGCTAAGTGGTATCACTGGGAATTGTATAGAGCCATATGGAGGCATGATATGAAATGGCTCCCTGATCTTGTAAAGGGTTATGCTAGAAGAAATACTTTTAGTACAAGGATACTGCTAGAGTTACTCGTTAGAGTACTACAGATTGTGGATTCAAAGGTAGAACGTCACATAGAGGATAACCTTAAGTACTCTATAAAAAGAGATATACATAAAATAACATTAAAGACTATAGGTAAATAGGTAGATATAATGCTAAATAGGATAGAGCTAGAGTTAGTAATAAGATTATCAAGGCTCATCTCTAAATGGGGTTTAAAAGATGCCGTAGGCAAGATTTTGGCTACTTTACTTCTAGCAGGAAGTCCCTTGTCTCAACAAGAGATAGCTAAACTAACAGGTTACAGTACTGGTTTGATAAGTACTAGTCTTGCACTACTAGAGAGCCTGGGCCTAGTTATGATGGTGAGGAAAAGTGGAAGGAAAAAACTGTACTCAGCTACAGGCTCTATAACCGAGGTATTCGAAAACTTCATAAGAGAACTGATAAATAAACAGTTATCTCCTACTATAAATTTCATAAAGGATAACATGTCATCGATAGATGATAGGACTAAAAAGAGTATGAGACTTATACTCAAGGAATACGAAGATTTAAGAGATTTACTGATGAATAATCTTCGAAAAATTGAAAAATATAAGAGATTTAGACGGAGTAATGAAAAAGAATGGTGAAAGAGAAGCTTAAAAGATACAGAGTAGTACTAGTAGAACCCCTCTATGAGCTGAATGTAGGATATATCGCTAGGGTTATGAAGAACTTCGGCTTTACAAACCTCCACCTAGTAGCTCCTAAGTTCAAGCTCAGCAATACGTGTAAAATTTTCGCTAAACATGCCATAGATATCATTGAGAGATTAGAAATTCATGAAACCCTAGAGACGGTACTACAGGATGTCGATCTTGTAGTCGGTACTACAGGGATAGTCGGTAGTAGACGAAATATCCTGAGAACCCCCCTTACGCCTAGAGAATTCGCTAAGCTTATAACCCAATGTCATGGAAACATAGCTATACTATTTGGAAGAGAGGATATAGGACTTACAAATGAACTGCTCTCTATATGTGATGTATTGGTAACCGTACCCGCAAATCCCAAATATCCCGTTCTCAATTTGTCTCATGCAGTAGCAGTAATATTATACGAGATTTATCTTCAGGAAATTCTCCATGGAAAGAGAGCCTTCTCTGTAGATCTACCTTCAAAATATGAGAGAGAAGCTTTTCTAGAATATATACTAAAATTACTCAATTACATAGATTATCCAGAACATAAGAAAAAGAAAGTTCTACTTGTCTTTAGAAGAATTATTGGAAAAAACATGGTAACCAGAGGAGAACTACACATACTTATGAGCTTTTTCCGAAGGATCTACTTACGTACGAAAAGAGAATCCTCCTGATCCTTAGCCTAAAAGAGCCTATTAGACCAGATGTACTACTATGAGTAGAGCGAAGGGACTTAGATAGCTAATTAAGAATAGAGGGAAACATTAATTAATGGGAGAGTATCAGACAGATTAGTTAATATGGGTGAAGAGTATGGCTCCTCTCCGTCCAGGACGATGCTATAGATACCCTGATACACCACCATATACTAGAAAAGAGTATGTAAGGAGTATACCTCAAGTACAGATACCTAAGTTCGATCTAGGTAACCCTAAAGGAGACTTCAGTAATGTAGTAAAATTAGTAACATTAGAACTAGGACAGATAAGGGCTAATGCTATAGAAGCTGCTAGAAGGATAGCTAATAGATATCTAGCTAAGAAACTAGGTACTGAAAATTACCACTTCAAGATATTAACATACCCTCATCATATACTAAGAGAGAATAAGATGATGGCAATGGCAGGAGCAGATAGACTTCAGGATGGTATGAGATTAGCATTTGGAACACCGATAGGTAGAGCTGCACGCGTCAGAGCAAATCAACTCATTATGTACGTAAGGGTTAGCAAGGATAACATAAACATAGCGAAAGAAGCTATGAGAAGAGCGGCATCTAAAATCCCTATACCATGTAGAATAATTGTAGAGTAGTAGGATGAGGAAACCTTGAGGGTACTTAAAGACAGAGTAGAAGCGTGTATTGATATCTGGAGCAGTATTTTGCAAAAGCATAGCACTAGTAGAACAGCAGTAGTAAAGCTTCTACAATCGGTTTACGAGAGGCGAGGAGTAGAACCCATTAGGGGGAAGACTAAGATAAAAATATATGATAAAGAGATGATTACCTTATACTTAGTAGGTAAGTACGGTCTAGGGATATTTAACAGTGAGCTACATTCAGACGTCTTTAAGAAAGAGATGAAAATAGAGAGTGCAATAGATGAAATACTCTCAGGTGAAGACGTCTCTCGTGTCCTAAAGAAGCACTTCGGAAAAGTCAGTGAAGATATAGTATTTAGGGTCCTCAGATTATGTCTGACAAAAGTGCTCTTTGGTTGGGAGAGTGAAGACACCCTTAGAAAAATACTTGACGTGTTTGAGAGAAAACTTCCTAAACTGGAATATAAGTTTAAGATGTTCAAGAGATTTTACATAGCACTAGTGCTAGCCAAGAACATAGTAGAGGGTAAGGTAAAGGATAGATTAGAAAAAGAAGCACTAAAGCACTCACTATGCATGCGCTTCAATGCTGTGAAGTGTGCTCCATCTGACTCCTTCATAAAAGATATAGCTGTAAATGTGTTTAAAGGCAGTGAGCATCAGGTAAACAAAGTACTGAGTACTAAAGAAGATATAGAGTTAAGAGTAGACTTGAGTGAATAAGTAAAAAATACTATCCTGATAGAACAAATAATGTCGTCCTTATACCACCGTGTTCTATATCCTTTCTTCTAACTATTTTTAGCTTAAACTTCCTTATTACCTTTTTCATAACTCTCCTACGCGGAGTTAACATGGTAATTAGACCATCTCCTGTCAGTACTTCGAGAGCTGAGCTCATGAAGCCTTCGTATAGTTCATACAGGGAGGAGCAGCAGTAGGCCTCTCTAATACCATAGGGTGGATTCGTCATTATCCTATCAAAGGAAAGGTCGAAGTAATCCTTAATGGATAGGGCATTTCCAACTTTAAGAAAGCACCTCTCTTCGAGTCCTGCCTTTCTAATATTGCTAAGAGCCCCTTCTATATGCCTAGCATTTATATCCATTCCGTATAGCATAGGCCTCTCGTAAGCCAGTCCTGTCTCTATAAGTATAGTACCGGATCCACACATAGGATCTAGAACCCTATTAGCCGATTCAACATTCGAAATTCGAGCCATAGAATAGGCTATTATAGCATTTAATGTTGAGGGATGAAGATATACTCGCCAATCTCTAAAATGTAGTGCCTTAGGTCCTGTCACATCAAGGGCAAGTACGATTTCATCATCAAATGCCTTACAGTACAGTTCAACATCAGGATCATCTAACGATACTATAGGTCTGTAACCTTTTTTAGACTCTACAGTACGACATATGAGATCGCCTAATAATCTAACTAGTTGATATGAACTTACTTGTACATTTTTCTCCTTATCGAGTTCTATTGAGAACTTGGTATATGGAGTAAACAGAGAGTGTATAGGGGTATGCTCGATAGCGGTTTTTATACTGTTCATTTCAAGATTTGTTCTGAGGAGGATGACGTAGATACGCTCTATACTCCTCAACGAGCATGTAAAATATTCGACAAGGTCATAGGGGTCCTCGTTTTCGATGCTCACTATAATCCATCCTCTCCTCTTTTCTATTACTCTAATGTGTTTTCTTAGAGCCTCTTCAATTTCCTCTATTAATATATCTTCTAATCCTGAGATTGTCGTTAATAGGAAATACAATCGGCTACTCAAAGGCATTTTACAACAACTCTAAAGTACATTTTTCTGACAAGCTCATTTATCACGTCATTATCATACTCTCTCAGGTCATTAAAAATAATTAAGGTTATGATCCCCCTCAGTAGTCTCTCGACAAGTACGGGAAATATTTCAGAAAAGGCAACCATTATCACTCTTAAAGTGGGGTCTACTACTACTCCTTCGAAGGGATGTACTTTAGATGAGAGTAAGGCCTCATGTTCATCCAAATCATCTACTATAACCAGTGTAAGCTTGTCTACGGGTCTGAAACCATGTCTTATACTTTCATTTATAATAATAGAAAGTATGTTACTAAGCATTTGTTCTTGAAACTTTTGCCTATACTTACTCGACCTTATCACTACCTTTAAAGTCATCTTACACCTGTTCTATAATTAGTGTCACATATTAATCAGTGTAGTGCTACAGTCTTCGCACATCAGCCTTCAATTCTATAGCCTCTTTAATAGGAAAGACTAAGGTACCTAGACACAGAAGTCCTAGCAGAGAAGAGAGTAAGGTTTAAAACAAACAATCGATAAAAAATACCAGAACTAGATCTAAGAGTACAGCCGAGATAGCTAGCTACAACGAAATAATTAAGACAAAGGCCGGGGTCGCCTAGTCTGGTCAGGGCGGTGGGTTGCTAACCCACTGGGGTAATCCCCCGCGTGGGTTCAAATCCCACCCCCGGCGCCAATATAAACACTAGTTAATTGCAGAATTTAGTGATTAGACAAGTATCGTTCTCCTCTCTTTATTTTCAAGGCTATAGTTACTTCACCGTAATAAGTATAGATATTCAACATGGTGCGGCGGCCGGGATTTGAACCCGGGATTACCTGCTCGGCAGGCAGGTGTCCTAGTCCAGGCTAGACGACCGCCGCATCTGTTTGTCCACCAGCCTAATAGGGATGTTACCACTCTTCATCTTTTACACTCTTGTTATAACGTTACTGCCAGTCCATTGATAAGGGTGTGGTAGAGCTTTTTAAATTTTAGGGTAAGAAATGAGTGATGCTAGAGTAAAGTACACCTGAGATTAACTCCATAGGAGTTAGCTTTAAGAAGTTGATGTTTTAGTAAAGTATGATGATGAAGGAGTGTTTCGGATGAGGGATGATTGGGTGACCTCATCTGAAGATTTTTCGAAATAGTATACTTCTAAGCAGTGTTGATGGATAATCTCCCAGTCCTACTACTTTAACCTTAGCTCGTGGCCATATTACATCAGCTTCTCTGCATATCTCATAAAAGACTTCGATTAACGGTGTTGGGGACTCAGAGTTCATTTTCACATCTATAGCTTCATGAGGTTTAAGTACTCTATTCACTGTTACACTATTTGAGGCTAGCTGTATTTTTTCAACTTTTATAAGCTCATCTCTAATATTTCTTAGTTTAAAGGAAATAGTTTTATTCTCATCATCAAAATTAAGGCTCTCTATAGCTAAGTGTTGAGGTTCTCTGATCATCTTTCCATAGAGCTTGAATATAGGCTTAGGGTATCCCTTTAGTATATTCTCTCCACTATATTTAGCTACCATCTGTACTCTATAGTCAATATCGTAGACTGAAATATAATTATTAGAGTATTCACGGAGCACTCCCTGATAAAGTTTAGTTTCACCATCTACATCTTGTACCTGTATAGTGATAAGTCTGCCTATACTGTTCTCTAATAGTGCATCATATATGGAACCTATAGTGCCAATAGCCTTCTTCTCAAGATCTTCTACTCCCTTTTTCAATTCCATGGGTAAGGGTGTCATAAATGTGTATGTAGTCTTTGTAGCCGTACTAGCTATTTTATCCTTTACATAGGCTAGGCTATTGTATATCTTTCTCTTAATTTTATTGAAGAAAGGTGGATGATATAGTTTCTCTAACTCTTTCCATCTCCTTTTCCTCTCCTCCTCTGTTAGTAAATGTTTGAAAATACATATCATATGAATATTTTTAATCTCATCTGTAGTGATCTTTCTAGAGACTAGAGAAGGAGGTGCCCAAGGATCTATAGGTATTTGTTCTAGTGTGATTTCCTTCGATATTATTCCCTTCTTTTTAAGGTCTTCTATGAGTGCCTCAGCCTCCTCTAGGAACTTCTTATCTCCGGTCTCTTTGTAGTTCTCTAGTAGAAAGGCTAGTAGGGTCTTGGGGTTTAGTATCCCTTCTGGTGGGAATAGAATTTCAAAACCTCCACCACTTCTCGGAGGTACATGGATCTTCCCATAGTAGGCTTCAGAGCCTATGAATACAAATGCTCTCTCTCCTGAGATCGTTTTAATAACCCTATCTCTAGAGAACCATTCTATTATAGCATATATTATAGAGAGAATAACTCCAGTTATTGTTAAATATATAATAGTCCATATGAACTCCCATGATATCATAGGCACAGTTTTAGAGCCCATGTAAAAGCTCTTCGGGTCTAAAATATAAGCTTTAATACTCTTTTAATCCTACGTTTTTTCGCGTGATGATGGGTATTTAAGTGAATCTAACTTACGATATATATGTTCCGTAACGTCCACTTGGGAAGGATAACTAGACTACTTCACCCAAAATTGGTAGTACTCGTGGTGGCTAAAGATGGTGAAAAAGTTAATGCTATGACAGCTGCATGGTGTATGCCTGTCTCAGTAGATCCTCCACTCGTTGTTGTTAGTATCTCTCCAAAGAGGTATACACATAAACTGATTAAGAGAGAAAAGGAGTTCACAATTAATGTAATGCCCCTCGATAAGATGATAGAGGCGCACATATGTGGAACTGTTAGCGGGGCTAGAGTAGATAAGATAAAGAAGACGGGGCTTCGTCTACTGAAGAGCGCTAAGATAACCACTCCTGGTATTGAAGACGCGGTAGCCATACTGGAGTGTAAACTCTTCAATGAGATAAAAGCTGGAGATCACGAACTCTTCATAGGACATGTAGTTGCTGCTAGGGTTAGAAGTGATGTATTTGTAAATGGTATATATCGTATCGATAAAGTCAAATTGCTCTATCATTTAGGAGGAGACATGTATACTACCACCTCAAGCGAGGTATACAGGCCTACATAAAAAGGACTAAATGTTTTATACCATAAAACTTATTTAGTGTTATTTATGATCATTACAGGATACGGATGCGTAAGCTGATATTGTATTTCATGATCATCACATTGTTAATAAGTACCTGTCGGATAGATGCTAAACCTCAAAAAACGTACATACTAACCACAATTTCCTACCTAGTGCCTATTGTAAAAGCTATAGGAGGAGTTATGGTAGAAGTAGAATGCCTGATTCCACAAGGAGCTGATCCCCATTATTATGAACTTACACCCGCCGATATAAATAAGCTTGAGAAGGCTGATATTATAGTATTGACTGGGCCAGCTCACCTACCAATAGAGACTAAGATAGAGAAGATCATGAGAGAAAGGGGGCTTTCAAAAGTTATTGTAGACTATAGGAATTACACGAAATTAGGACTTAGTCTATTAAGATTACCAAATGGTAAAGTCAACCCTCATGGATATTTCCTTTCATTAAGAGGCATCAGGGCTATCTCTAAGAGCATAGCTAAGGCTTTAGCTATCATTAACCCAGAGAATACGTCTTATTACAATAGGAATCTCGAAGAATATCTGAACAAGATTGACAATATAGAAAAACTCTCGAAAGATATTTTAGGTAAAAGAAAATATCGAGTGAATATAATAACACCTTTTCTCCAATATCTGCTTGAAGATCTAAGCATAGAAATTGTTGATGTACTTGTCTATGAGCTTGGAGTATCTCCTTCTGTAAAAGATGTAGAAAATTTCATTAATTCAATTAAAAAGGGGCGCTCACAAATGGTTGTGATGGATTGTAGAGAAGCACTAAAATATAAGGATCTCATAGAGCTATTTGAAGAAAACAATATACCCTATGTTATAATTCCCCTTACTTCGGCCGATCTCATGAATAATGGAGTTGAATACTCAGCGATTATACTAGCTACCTCGTTAAGTACTACTTTTAAAGGAGGATCTGTGGAAACAAAAGAAGACTTTAATGGAGATATATTATTGATCTCTGTGACATTAAATTTAGCTCTAGTAGTGCTCCTTTCGTACATACTCCTTTCTAGAGAAAGGAGGTGAAAGACTTTGGATATATTATCATTTGAGCACGTATTCGTGTACTACGATTCGTCGCCTGCATTATTGGATATTAGTTTCGAGCTAACTCACCCATTTTTAGCAATGCTTATAGGACCGAATGGTGCTGGTAAGACTACTTTATTAAAGGTTATACTAGGTCTAGTTAAGCCTAAAAGAGGTGAGATCTCAGTTTTTGGTTTAGATCCTTCCACTAATTCATATGAAATTAGGGGAATTGTAGGATATGTCCCACAGCTGATCCATGTGGATGAAAATGTTCCACTAAGAGTAAAAGAAATAGTAGCCATGGGATTACTGTCTAGAAGACGACCCCCCAGAATACTCTTTAAAAGAGATGAAGAAAAGATCAACGAGTACCTTGAACTTCTAGAGATAGAAGATCTAGTGGATAAAACCTTTAGAGAATTAAGTGGAGGAGAGAAACAAAAAGTCCTAATAGCTAGAGCACTAGTTAGAAGACCTAGACTACTACTATTAGATGAACCATTCTCTATGCTCGATATCGAATCTAAAAGTGAAATTGCTGACACTATGATAAAGCTTATGAAAGATTTTAAAATGAGTATAATTATAGCTTCACATGAACTCAGTCCATGTATGCAATACGATCCTACAGTAATACTACTCAATAAAAGGATCTATGCTATCGGGAAAGCAGAGGAGGTTCTAACGGAGGTGAACCTTAGAAAGACTTATCCGGGTATAACTAAATTGAGAGAACTAGTGATAGCGAGTGAAGATCATGCCTAGTATACTACTCCAGAGATCTCTTCTAGCAATGATATTGACAGCTATTCTTACGGGGTTTTCTAGCTATCTAATGGCAATCTCACGCATAATCATGCTAGGTTTAGCACTGTTGCACACGGTCTTAGCTGGAGGCTTGATAGGAATATTCATAACGTATAATTATAACATACCACTACCAGTAACAACTATAAGCATAATCATCACAGCTATTGTTTCATTGATAGCATCAGAGATAATCGAACACGGTCTCTCCATAGATTCTACAATAGGTATAATAGCGGCTATTTCTACTTCCCTAACCGTGACCTTTGCATACTTAGACTCCCTAATCTCTCCCATAGCAGTTAGTACAGCATGGAGTTATGTAATGGGATTATCCACATTATTTAGTTTTAAGGATATAATAACGTTACTATTAATTAACCTTATAGTGATTCCAGTGGTCATGGTATTTAAAACAGAGCTCATCTACATAGCTTTTGATGAAGATGGAGCTAGAGCCCTAGGTCTTAGAGTTAGACTCTACAGAGCACTCCTCTTTGTGCTATGCGGTATTATATCGTCTACATTAGCTATAACTCTAGGAGTTTTCGTAGCGCATGTAGTCCTGGTTGCTCCAGGAGTGAGCATTATGAAACTTATGAGTAAAAGAGTGAGTATGTTCCACTCCGTATTGTTAAGTTTAGTAATAGCACTAGTAGGCTATATTATAGCCTATGGCGCTCACTTACCACCAAGTAGTGGTATTGGCGTAGTAGCCACAGGCTTTTTACTAGTAGCTCAATTAAAGACTCAAAGAGGTTAAGAGTAATGCTTATAAAATTTATAGGAAATAAAACAAACATGGAGATAAATAAGCTTAGTGATAGGAGTATAGACTATTTACTAAAAATATTTGAATTAGAAGAAAGTCATGAGAATAGTGTTAAAATTGGCAAACTCGCCAATGAACTAAATTTAGCAAAACCCACGGTATCATTGACTACTAAAAAGCTGGTTAAAAAGGGGTTCTTAGAATATGTAGATCGCGGAAGGATAAGATTAACAAAAAGGGGTAGAAAAATAGTCTATGAATTACTCTGGAGACATGGCGTTCTTGAACTAGCTTTTTATAGACTAGGATTAAGTGCTGAGGAATCCTGCTTTATGGCTAGAAAAGTACAGGGTAGAGTACCCAGAGAGTTGGTCGAAAAACTATGGATCCTCCTAGGCTTGCCTAATAAATGTTGCCATGATATAGAATTTCCTTCACCAAATAAAGTAGATAAGGATAAAAAATACTTAGTATGTGGTTCTTGACAATTCATTATCTTTCTATTATTGGTAACCTCTCATGGGGTCTTGGAGCTGGTATCACGCCGACTAGCATCTCCTCCTCAGGTCTGCCCACACCTATAACCGGTTGTTCTTCAAATACTCTCTCCGCTGTCTGTAGTTTAGTTGAGTACTCGGAGAATACCGTGATAAGAGGGTCTCCCTCCTTCACGTAATCTCCTAATTTCACGTGTAATAGTACTCCCGCACCCTTATCCTTTGGAGCACCAGCAAGTCTTGCTATATTAGCGATAAGTTTGTTATTTATCCAAAGTACTATTCCATTATTTTCTGCATGAATTGTAAACTTCTTATCTCCAATAGGAATGTCATCTGGAGAGACTTTGGGATCTCCTCCTTGAGCTTCTATTATTTCTCTAAGCTTAGTGAGAGCTTTACCCTTTAATACAGCATGTTTAGCTACTTCTTTACCCTTTACAACACCTACCAAGCTTAGGAGCAGTCCTGCTATACTAGTAGCCTTATCAAGTAGATCTCTAGGACCTTTACCCATAAGAGTGAGTAGAGCCTCTCTAGCCTCTAGAGCTGGTCCAGCAGTGTAGCCTATAGGTTGTTCGCCAAAAGTTAGTGCACATGCCACAGTTACTCCCATTCTTTTTCCCACTTCAATCATCTCCCTAGCCAAGTAATGCGCTTCACCTATCGTCTTCATCTTTGCTCCTCTACCTACAGGTATGTCGATCACTAAGTGTGTAGATCCTACAGCCTTCTTTTTAGCCATTATCGATGGTACTAGGAATGGATCTATTGATAGTGGATATTCTACCCTAATGATTTTATCATCAGCAGGGGCTAGATAGAGAGCCCCTCCCCACACGATACATCCACCTGTCTTCTGGACAACTTCTTTCATCTCCTCTAGTGATAAGTTTACTGGCATTAGAACCTCAGCTCTATCAGCCGTTCCCGCAGGACTTGTGATAGCTCTTGAACTAGTCTTAGGTATAGTATATCCAAGAGAGGCTATTATGGGTACTAGGATTAATGTCGTCTTATCTCCCGGAACACCTCCAATACTATGCTTGTCCAGTATCGGTGTTCTATTCAATTCTAATCTATTTCCAGTCTCTACCATGGCAAGAGAAAAGTAGTATGCCTCCTCAGTACTCATTCCAGTCTGGTATATGGTAGTTACTAGAGCGGCAATTTCTATCTCACTGAGTCTATTATGTACTATATCCTCTACTATCCTCTTGATCTCCTTATAGCCTAACCTTGCCCCTCTTAGTCTATCCCTTATGTATTCTATGGACTCTGGTGGAGGAGATGGTTTTACCTCTACCTCCTCTCCCTCTCTTACTTTCAGTAGCTCAATAACCTCATTATTTACTAGTACTACATCATACGGTATACGCCATCCTACATTTACTAGAGCTATTAACTCTCTTCCATTGTACCTTAAGATCACACGCTCATGAGGTCTGACACCTAGGCTAAGCGCTACAGAGTCATCAATAACTACAGTGGGTGTACCTGAGGAGAAATCTAGTTTTTTCACTTTCAGTCTCATTCTTCTCATTCCTCCCGATGGTATAATGTTTCACTTAAGTCATGCTTTTAGTCTTTTAAATTCTAAGGTTAATATCTTTTAAATGTCTTAACCTAATGATACTCTAACCGTTGTTTAATAGAAACAGTAGCGCCGGGGGTGGGATTTGAACCCACGCGTCCCCGAAGGGACACGGGCTCTCCAGGCCCGCGCCTTAGTCCACTCGGCCACCCCGGCATGTTTTCGTATACCGATCAGCGATATAAATCTTGTCAGAGTGAAAAATAAAAGATGAACGGTAAGGTTTATGAGAGTTAAGTAGGCAAGTATAATGTAATATTGTAGCTGATGAGCGGGGGTGCCCGAGCCAGGACAAAGGGGCGGGACTCAGGATCTTGCTCGATAGGAGAGCTGGAGGAGAGCTCCCGTGGCGAAGGCCTGCGTGGGTTCAAATCCCACCCCCCGCACCACAATTCTAAGTATGCTCCTCTCTTATACCACATTAAAAGGATTTAAGAATTAAAGATCTAAGGTCCTCATTGTATAGTTGAAATTATTCCCATTATAGTCCTAAATTCGAGTAAGAGGAAATCAATCTGAGATATCAGCCAAATCTTCCGCTGATATAATCTCGAGTGAGTTCATTACTTGGGTTATCGAATATAGTGTGTGTGGGCCCATACTCTATTAGCCTTCCTAAATGTAGGAAGGCTGTGAAATCCGAGATCCTCTTTGCCTGTTGGATATTATGTGTGACTATTACTATAGTTAATTCTCTGTTAAGGGATTTTATAAGATCCTCAATTATCTTGGTGTTTATTGGATCGAGAGCTGAGCATGGCTCATCCATGAGTAGTACCTCAGGCTCTACTGCTAGGGCCCTGGCAATACATAGCCTCTGTTGCTGGCCTACAGATAGACCGAATGCTGATCGATTAAGTCTATCTTTAACTTCATCCCACAATCCCACAATCTCCAGACATCTTCTAACTATTTCATTAAGCTTTCTTCTACTCTTTACTCCGTGTATCTTAGGGCCATAGGCTATATTTTCATAAATAGACTTAGGAAGCGGATTTGGTTTTTGAAATACTATACCTACTCTCTTTCTAAGTTCTGTTAACTCTATCGTATCACTGTATATGTCCACACCATCGAGTAAGCATTTCCCCTCGACTCTGGCCCCCTCTATTAGCTCTATCATACGATTTAGGGTCATGAGGAAGGTAGATTTTCCACATCCAGAGGGACCTATTATAGCAGTGACTCTGTTCTCTGGAATCTTCATTTCCAGATTCTTTAGTACATGAAGTCTCTCATACCAGACGTTTAATCCTATAACCTCGATCTTCTCCCTCATATATTCCACCTCCTTCTGTAGTAGATCCTCATGAAGTAAGCGAAGGTATTGAGTACTATTACTATCATTAACAGCACTAATGCCATAGCAAAAGCATCTCCTAATGAATCCCTAGGAGTAGCTACGAGCATACCAAAAAGATTATAGGTCAGTGTCATTACAGGTTGGAGAGGATTTGAAGGAAGACCATTCGTAAGATATACGCATGAGGTGAAAAGTATTGCCGCAGTTTCACCAGCAACTCTACTGATTCCAAGGATAATACTAGTTGCTATCCCTGGCGCTGCTGTTGGTATCACTACATCCCTGATCACTCTAAGCTTGGAGGCACCTAAGGCTATTGCCGCCTTCTTAAAACTTAAAGGCACCATACTTATAGCCTCGTAGGAGCCGCTGACAATTATGGGGAGTATCATACATGCTAGTGTGAGCCAACCGGAGAGTAGGGATATTCCAAATCCTAGGAATGTACAGAAGAATGTATAGCCAAAGAGTCCAAATATTATAGATGGAATACCCGCTATATTGTGGATTGCTTGGATTATAATACGAGCAATCTTACCTCCTTTAGCGTACTCTGCTAGATAGACTGCTGTAGCTACTCCTATAGGAGTAGCTATAGTTACAGCCCCCCCTAGCATGTAGAGTGTCCCTACAATAGATTCAAAAATCCCTCCATCCATAACACTAGTTATTAAAAATTTCCAGCTCAAGGATTTCACTCCCTCTACTCCAATCGATACTAATATCCATAGAAAACATAGTATCAATGCAGTTACTGGTAGAGAAAGGGATATGAAGATGAATTTCTCTAAAAACCTATATTTCTTCATACTCTGATCACACTCCTAGGAGCTTTCTTTAAGAGTATGTCAGCAATAGTATTCACAGTAAAAGTTATGAGCATTAGTATGACACCCAGACCGAAGAGTACATGGTAGTGTAAACTACCTATAGCCACTTCACCCATATCGAGAGCTATAGCACTAGTGAGTGTATGCACTGGTGAGAGGTAATTCCAAGGCGGTGAGGGTATAATAGGTACGCAACCACATACCATGAGTACCGCTATAGTCTCACCGATAGCTCTTCCAAGTGCTAGGAGGATAGATGCAAAAATCCCTGGCATAGCTGTAGGTAGTATAACACTCTTAATGCATTGCCATTTTGTAGCTCCTAGAGCTAGAGCAGCCATTTTATACTCTTTAGGGACGGAAGCGATAACCTCACTAGAGATACTTACTATAGTAGGTACTATCATTATGGATAGAACTATGGAACCTGTTAAAGCGGTCTTGCCTAGAGGTACTTCGAAGAGATTTGAAATAACAGGAGCTATGAATATCATTCCTAGGAATCCATAAATTATCGAGGGTATAGTACCAAGTAGTTCTATAATAGACCTGAGAGGCTCTCCTAGACTACGAGGAAGATACTCTGTTAAAAATATAGCGGAGAGTACACCTAGAGGAACTGCTATTAAGGCGCTTCCTAAGACTACTAGTAAAGAACCGAGAATCAAAGGAAGAGCACCATATTCCTCATAATACGGTGCCCATTTTCCACCTAGGATAAGTCTAGGTCCTAGGAATAAGAGCGCTGGTAATGCCTCGTTAAATACAAATACTACTATGAGTATCAGGATAAGTACTGATGAAAGGGATACTATTGCTAGTACTATTTCTATGATAGCTCCTTTTTTCTTCATGAAATCAATAATATTCAATAAAGAAGGAGGATTACTAATAATACCCATTTTAGTCACCCTGTCTAGGATACATGGCTATAAATCCACATTTTTCAACTATCGATTGTCCTTCAGGGCTCTTAACGAAGTCTATAAACCTATCTATCAATGATCCGCTTTCAGGAATACCATTGGTTACTAAGTAGAGATACCTGACTATAGGGTATATGCCAGCTATAGCATTTTCACGCGTAGGCTCATAATAGAGCTCCCCTTTTTTCTCGGCTAGATGAACTGCTACAACTCCTCCCTTTAAGAATCCCATTCCTAAGTACCCTATTGAGTAGGGTGTTTTTTCCACACTTAGTCTCATTGTAGGATTACTAGGGACTTCAGAGGCTCCGGGCTTAAGTTTTAGTCCGAACGGTTTTAGGCAAAACTTTTCAAAAGTATCTCTAGTACCCGAACCATGTTCTCTCGTGAACACCACTATCTCTTCATCTGGTAGACGAGGATCTACTTCACTCCATCTAGTGTACTTTCCTGCAAATATTTTACCCACGTCCTCTAATGTAAGCTTTAGGGGCTCTCCTCCCAGTCTCTCTACCACACTGGGATGAACTACGATAGCTATAGCATCAACAGCAATTTTGTGCAAGACTAGGAATACTCCCTTTTTCCTTGCTAACTCAAGTTCCTTTTCTTTTGGAGGTCTAGAGGCCATGCCTATTTGACAAACTCCATCTATGAGCTCCTTATATCCTCTTCCACTGCCTCCGCCTTCCACTGTTATTTTAACCGTTTTATATTTTTTCATGAAAGCTTTCGCACACTCGCTACCAATGGGTAAGACTGTGGTGGATCCTACAACTCTAATGCTCTCTTTTCTCCATGCACTATCTTCTGGAAAAGCCCGTGTCTGAGGCGTTTGTGGACTTATGATTGGGCCTATTATTAATCCTACTACTGTTCCCAAGACGAAAGATAACAACGATATCAGTGCTAGTGTACTAGTTTTCATCGAGTATAGGAGAGAACGTTCTAAATATATAGTTTTTCGATTTATACTCAATATTATCAATATATTAATCTATTTATATATAGATATATATTTAGTGATAAGGATTACTTATTATTTCAGAATTCTATGAGATGCTATAGGCTTTGAAATAACTAGGTATGTTAGGGGTAGTAATCTGGTTAATAAAACTATCTATGGTATTACTAAAACCTTTACTATATCTCGCTCTTTTTTAATAATTTTTTCGAAGTATTCTAATATTTCACTAAGTTCTATTTTATGAGTAATTAATGGAGTAACTTTGATAGCTCTAGATGCAAGTAACGAGATAGCCCTATCTGTAGTCAAGGGATTAGTAAAGGATCCTACTATTTTTATCTCTTTTCGATATATCATGAATGGACTAATAGATACTCTAGCCTTTGGAGGGGATACACCAAATACCAATACTCTTCCTCTATAGTCCAGTATATTCATAGCCTCTTCCAGTACTCTAGGATTACCAGTAGCCTCTATCACTACATCTACTCCTCTACCATGTGTTAGTTCTTTCACTACCTCTACTACATTATCCTTAGTTGGATTAAGTACTGTATCTGCCCCCAAGCTTTCACCTAGCTCTATTCTCTTCTCTACGATCTCTACGCCTATCACAAGTGAGGCTCCTCTTAGTTTAGCCAGTTGTAGATGAATTAGACCTATTGGCCCCAGCCCGTATATCAGAACACTATCCCCTAACTTTATATCGATCAAGTCCTGTCCTCTAAGACAACATGCTACTGGCTCTGTTAGTGCGGCCTCTTCGAAGCTGAGTTCTTCCGGCACTTTATGTACGTTACTTTCTGGTACTCTCACGTACTCTGCAAAGCCTCCTGCCCTCCCTACGCCAATGGCTATCCATTTTTCACAGAAGTGTACATCTCCTCTTCTACAGTAATAGCATTTACCACAGTATATGTTGGGGTTGATAGCGACTCTATCTCCTACCTCAAAATTATCTACTTTTTCACCTACAGCAACGACTTCTCCAGAGATCTCATGTCCAGGTATTATTGGATATCTAGCGAGATGTTCTCCCTTATAAATATGTATATCAGTTCCACAGATTCCACATGCCTTAACCTTAACTAGAACTTCTGTTGGTAAGATCTTCGGCACTTCTACATCTACTACCTCTGCTTTTAATGGCTCTCTAACTATGAAAGCTTTCATAGGTATCACATATAGTTAAACTCTCTTCCTCTTATAAGGTTCTCAGCAGAGCAGATAAGGGTTTAGACTCCTAAGTATAAATTTTATAGCTTTCCATACTAATTTTTGCTCGGATAAGGACTGAATAGTTTCTCTCTCCTCTCTCACAATAGGATTTTAATCTAGGGGTTATTAAAATCCTGATAGCATGATATTTCGTGATAAAGAAAAACTCTCGCCTAGATACCTCCCCAGTAAACTAGTGCATAGGGAGAGGGAACTTAAACTACTTAGAGCAATGACATCAGATCTAGCTATAGGAGAGAAATTTTTACGTGTTATCCAAGTACAAGGTCCTGCTGGGATGGGTAAGACTAGCGCTGTTCACATGGTGGGTAGAGATCTTGAGAGGGTAAACAAGAAATATGGATTTAATTTCAAATATATTTATATAAACCTGAAATTGGAAGCACCAAGTAAATTTGTACTATTTAACAACATAGCTGGTAAAGTAGACCCAGTCCTAAGATCTAGGAATTTAACAGCAGAAGAGCTGTTGCATGAGATCCTAGAGTATCTCAGGAAGAAAGATATTAGGGTGGTGCTGGCACTAGATGAGATAGATTACTTTTTAAGATTCTCAAGGGATAGTAGTATAATATACGATTTAACTAGATTTTCTGAATTAAAATTGGGAGAACCCGTTAATATAGTTGGACTGATAACGATAGCTCGTGATCCTTCTTGGAGGAAAATATTAACTAGTGGAGAGAGATCGAGCTTAGGAAGACTCATAGTAAACTTTAGACCCTACGCTAAAGAGCAATTATTTGATATATTGAGGTACCGTGCTTTAGAGGCCTTTAGAGAAGGAGCTATTAGTGATGAAATTATAGAGTACATCTCTGATATAACGGCAGAATATGCAAATAGTGATGTAAGATACGCGCTCGATATCCTGTTATTCTCGGGAATGATAGCTGAGAGTGAAGGAGCTCAAAGAGTGAATATGGACCATGTAAGATACGCAATCTCTCAGACAACTCCCGCGATAACGACAGAGGACCTCATGAACCTCAGAGATAGGGAAAAATTAGTGCTATTAGCAGTGGCTATTTCCCTGAAGTTCAGTAAGACTCCTCATGTAAATATCGAGGAGATATGGAGTACTCTTCAATTAATACTTGAGGAGAGAGGGCTCAGACCTATTAGTAGGAGAAAATTCATAGAAGAATTACAGTCACTAGCGGATAAGGGGATAATAGATATTCAAGGAGTTACTAGAATAGGAATTTCTATGGGACCCCTGGATAAACTACAGAGATTCTTGGATAATTTAGTAAGGAGGATAGAGAATACGGCTATTTGAGTTCTTTTATAAGGCGCTTAATGAGTCTAGTATAGAAGTCCTTCATCTTATCAAGTGTTTTCTTATCGGGTGCTTCTATGACAATATTCACTTCCGGCATGGTTTGGCTAGCCCTTATTAACACCCATCCCTTCTCGTTCATTATCTTCACTCCATCGCTTATTCTTAAACCTTCAGAGTACATGTCCATAATGCGTTTAACTACTGCCCACTTAATTTCATCATTTACAGCGTGTATGTAGAACTTCTCTATTGGATTTATGGTTACTTCAGAGAGTATAGAGGATATTAATCCCATTTCAGATATTATCTCAGCCATTTTGACCATTGAGAGTATACCATCAGAGAAGGGATAAATGTGTCCAAAGTAGAAGTGAGAGCTCTGCTCGATCCCTATTATAGCCTTATGATCTCTAACAGCTTCTTCAATAAAACCATGTCCTATTCTCGATACTATCACACTAGCTCCTTTACCTTCTATAGTCTTCAGTAGGGCTGAAGCTACATCTGGAGTTACTACAACTCTATCTCCACTCCTAACTAAGTACTTTACGAAGACTATTCCTGATTCACTACCCCCGAGCTCTCTACCCCTATCATCTATGAAGACAGCCCTATCAGCATCACCATCAAAAGCGACTCCGAGATCAGCATGATCCTTAATAACCCTTTTCTTAAGTAGTTCAATATTCTCCCCTTTGGGTTCGGGTCTAATACCATAAAAGTCTCCTCTTACTTCAGGGTGTAGAAGTTTATAGTCTATACCAAGTTCATCACATACTTTAGGTATTACAGTATTTACAACGCCACCAAAGGTTTCGATAACTACCTTTACACTTTTAGTAATCTTAGCTTGTTTGACTACGTTCTCTACATAGTCCTCTGTAAAGTCTTCGTTAGTATATGTTCCTCTACGTACATTTCTTTTAAACTCGTGTATAATGTGTTTCTTAATACTCTCATACTCTTTTACAAAGCTAGTGCCATCAGGACGAATGAATTTAAAACCATTATACTCTGGGGGATTGTGACTTGCTGTTACATATACTCCATATCTATTCCTCTTAAAGCAGCTATAGTATGCTACAGGATTAGGTACCATACCTAGGTCTACTATATCAGTACCCGATTTTCTGAACCCCTCGATAATAGCTTTAGCTAGAATAGGTGATGAATGTCTAGAATCTCTTCCAACATGAAATGTATCATCGAAGAGGTAACCTGTGCAGGTACCAAGTTTTTCAGCTATTTCCTCTGTGATGTCTACTCCATATAAGCCCCTAATATCATAGGCTCTAAAGATCTTCTCGTACACATTTTGACTTCTTCATATAGATATAAGGCTTTTCCATTCTCCTAGGATAAATATATATCTACGAGTGTCTAAAATTTTCGGGAGCGTTATATGTCCGAAGAGAAAGAGGAAGTCTGGAGATGTAGAATTTCAAGAACGAGTAGGGGAGCCATATTTAAAGCCAAGAGATGGTTCTATGCTACATTCTATAGAAAGGATATTCCAGATGAGATTAAAGAGAAGTCCCGAAGAAATTGGATTAGATTAGCAAGGGCACTAGTAGAAAAGATAAATAAAGAAGGTGTCTCAGATTGGGGTGCTACTATTGCAATATACTATAAGAATGTGAATGGAGTTTTCACACCTATAAGAGCTGAAGTAAATGCTTTTGAAATCAGAGATACCAAGACCTTTACAGTATATCCAGAGGAAGAGACTGAAGAAACAGAAGGATAGGAATTTCACCTTTCAGTACTAAATCTTTTTATAATTAATACTAAAATTGCTAGAACGAACATCATAGCGAATAGCAACCGATTATACAGTATGTATCTTGAGTAATCGATATCGGAGAAGCCGTAAATGTAGCCGAAGATATTGTAAAGGAAGTAGAGAGATGCTATTGTTAACACTAAGACTATAAGACCAGCATAGGGTCTTATATCCACTCTTTTCTCCGACAAGTATACCACCATTTCTAGGAGCATAGCCTACTTAAGTATTTTTACTTAAAGTAGAGTCTTTGAGAAGATCCGGTAATACGCAAAGTACCATATTCTCATCCTTATATGGAATAGTGCTCCCATCTTCTTGCTCTAGCCAGAATACTATAGGTAATACGTCTACATCCACTTTAGCATGAAGCGTGACAGCGACGTTATTAGGAATATCAGCTCCGAGCAGTAAATCGACATCGAGCCTATCAATTTCACCTTTGACCTCTAGGAAAGTAAAAGTACCTAGATCTCTGGTATTCCATGAAGTAATCTTGGTATACTTAAATTTTCCTCCCAACACCTTAAAGGGTATACCTATAGGTCCTATATTTAACGTACAGTCGTGTAGGTACTTGTAATGTAGTTTCACTGTTATTTTCCTAGAGTCCTCTATCCTAATTGTATACTGAGGAATTAGAGGGGGACTGAGTACTACATTAGTATCTATTCTTAATCCACAGAATAGGTGTTCTCCTTCCGATAATGTGTACCTAAGGGTAGGTCGAATAGCCCATCTTATCTTATCTCTACCCAGTAGTGGTCTCATGTAATGAGGATAAATTCCTTGTATTTTATCCTGAGATATATTTGAGACTATACGAAGGACTCTTGGATACGAGTTAGATTTAAAACAGATGGACACTCTTCTCAAAGTATTTGTAGTGTTATCTACATGGAGCTCATATGTCTTTCTCAGAGTGTACACTTAGATCATCAGTTAACTTTAGATTAATAGGCATAAAAAGATACCTAGTGTAGGATCTAACCTAAAAGGGACTAGCGATGAAATATGATGCTAAGTATAAAAAGCTAAGAATAGATACAAATAATAAGTGCAACCATGCCACTGGGTGGATGTAAGCTATGTGGTAGAAGAATGGTAGTCCATCTTAAGTACGCCAACTTAAGTCTATGTGAAGAGCATTTTATAGATTTCTTCGAAAATAGAGTTATAAGGACTATAAAGAGATATAAATTAATAAAAGAAAATGAAAAGATAGCAGTAGCGGTATCCGGAGGCAAGGATAGTATCGTTTTACTATATGTATTAAATAAACTAGCTAAAGATATGAAATTCACATTATCCATCCTACATGTAGACCTCGGTATTAATGGGTACTCCGAGAGCTGTAGAAGAGTGGTCGAAAAGTATGCTAGTGAATACGGTCTTGAGCTTAATATCGTTAATATGAAAGAGGAGGGTATGAGTTTAGATAAGATAGCAACTATGAAGGGATTAAGTAGAAAGCTGTGCTCTATCTGTGGTATCATTAAAAGATATTGGTTTAACAGGATAGCGTATGAGATAGGAGCTGACAAACTAGCGACAGGACACACACTAGACGATGCTGATCAAATACTATTACAATGTCTCATGAGCGGAGATATGAGACAGCTCTATAAGTTGTATCCAATAGTCTACTCACCTCTCCACCCTAGACTAATCATAAGAATAAGGCCTTTATTCGAATCACCGGAAGAGGACATATTACTCTATGCAAGGATAAAAGAACTAGAATTTGTAGAGCATAAGTGTCCTTACGCTAGTGGAGCTTTAAGCCTAGACCTAAAGAAACTACTTAATGAGCTAGAGTCTAGACACCCAAATACCAAGCTATCGATATACAGGAATTTTGTGAAAAGAATAAGACATCTATTGAAGGTGTACAGGGAAGATGAAATAGGGACATGTAAAACTTGTGGCTTCCCCTCTTCTCTGGGGGAATGTGCTTATTGTAGGCTTAAAAGGAAGGTTTTGAAGTATGAGAGGGGAGGAAAATTAAGGTAAGAGTAAAGATAGTCGATAGAGATCTGGGAGAGGTGAAAGTACCCAGAGAGATAGTAGCTGAAGAGCTTTTAATCTCTCTCGGATGCAATCCCATAGAGTATATAATTACGAGGAATGGAAACATAATAACCGAGAAGGATATACTAAGAGATGGTGATATACTAATACTGTATCCTGTAGTCTCGGGGGGAAGAGTAAGAGCATGAACAGTACTTGTTCTCTCTGTGACAGTAGAGCTGTGATACTTATACGCGAAGAACAGATATACCTCTGTGAGCAACACCTAGAGAGTAGAATATTAGATTACGTAAGGGCAGTCCTCGAAATGTTAGCCTCTCAAGAAAGGAGTGTAAAGATAGCAGTAGCTGCCTCTGGGGGGAAAGATAGTACTGTATGTCTATATGTACTTTACTTGCTAAAAGAGGAGTATTCCTTAGATCTAATGGCAATAGCAGTAGATGAAGGTATTGAGGGTTTTAGGAATGTTAAGTTGAAAAAACTAGTCGAACTTTCACAAAGCTTAGACCTGGATATCAATATCGTGAGTTTTAAGGAGTTCTTTGGAGCCACTTTAGATGATATGGTAAAGTTATCACTTAGAAAGGGGTTTATGTATAAACCGTGTACAATATGCGGAGTGCTTAGGAGGTATCTATTAAACAAGGTAGCAAGAGAGTTAAAAGTGGATTATTTAGCAACAGGACATAACTTTGATGACGAGGCCCAGTCCATTTTAATGAATATACTCAAAAATAGTATGGATAAACTCACTAGAGGTGGACCTATTACTACTATTAAACACGAGAAATTTGTTCCCAGACTAAAACCCCTATACTACTGTACGGAAAAGGAGATAGCTACATATGCGCACATTCGACACTTCAACATTCCACTAGTAGATTGTCCATATCTATTCTTTAACGAGAGAAGAGTACTCAGAAGATGGCTAAATAGGATAGAACTTCTAAACCCAGGTACTAAAAGGAGGCTAATACTACTAAGAGATAAACTTAGCTCAAATATCAATAGACCTAGTAGGAGTATGAACTTGTGCATAAGATGTGGTGAACCAAGCTCACAAGATATATGTAAAACATGTCAAATACTTGAATATCTTGGAGTAGCTTAAATGAGGGTTGGGTATGGATGAGGAAATAATATACCTTAAGACTGGCGCGAGAATATTAACTTTAATAAAGATGGGTGTTAAACGTGTACTATTATGTCTACTGACTCCCTTCAGAGTATTTGAAGAGATAGGTATCTCACCAGATCCCATAGGTCCGGTAATAGTACTCTCCTTTGTAGTATTACTCCATGTACTAGTAAGACCTGTAGTATACTCTAAGCTCTCAATACTCCCACTCGAAGGCAACTTTTCGACTACACCTTCAGTTGAAGAGATTCGGGGAGTTTTTCTCGTGAAAATGGTCAATAGAAGTATAGAGCTGTCAGAATTGATCAAATCACACAGTTATGTTAATACTTATACTCCTCCTCTCTCAGCATACTCCCTTTATCAAGTATTATCGTTCATGCTCTTATGGGCTCTGACGTATGTTCTTTCCCTTATTCTAGTTAAGTTATTCGGGGGGTACTCTTCTTCTTTAGCTGTAGCATCTATGTACGTTCAAATGATTAAAGTGGTAGAGGAGGCGCTTAAGCTAGCATCAACTTCATTCTTCTTTAGTAGAGTAGGTAACATAGTGGTAGCACTACCAAAGGGAGTGAAGGGAGTAGAGATGGATATAATGGTTAAGTATGCACTATCGAAAGCCATGGAGATAAGGGATCCAGTAACCGCTCAGTGTATCTCAGCAGTAGGGCTTTTCCTTATCCTATGGAATATAGTAGTTCTTACCGCTATGTTCAACAGTAGTGCTAAAGTAGAATTGAAGTACTCAATAATCTCTGCAATAATATGTTACCTTCTCTCAGTACTACTACATGCTCCTATTATGGGGTTGATAATGCAGTCCTAGAGAGCATCTACTATAAGTGAAAGAGAGAAGAGAGTAAAAATAAGTAGGCCACTCTTGGCCTATCTATCGAAGACATGCTGTTGACATCTACTAACTGAAGCTAAATTTATATTGGCCCTCATAGACCTAAATAAAAGGTGATACTATGGGATTCGCAAAGTTGTACCTTGGTATGATAGGAACAACTGCGCTAATTATAACCGTATCAACAGTACTTTTAGCTATAGTACTTAGTTTTATCGGAACATTAAGACTATCCATTCTAATACCATTAGTGGTAGGTCTTAACCTCATACAATGGTTAATAGCACCATATATTATCGATGCTATATACCGAGTAGAAGAAGCGGATCCTATAAGATACTCTTGGCTTCACGAAATTGTAGAGAGGCTCTCGGTAAGGAGCGGTCTCAAAAAGCCTAAGGTTATGATAGCAAAAATACCTATTCCGAATGCATTTGCATACGGATCTCCATTAACGGGTAATAGAGTAGCGGTAACAGAAGGATTACTTAATACACTAGATAGAGAAGAGATAGAGGCGGTAATAGGACACGAAATAGGGCATCTTGTTCATAAAGACATGCACGTAATGATGTTAGCATCACTCCTCCCAGCACTTCTCTATATCATAGGAAGATCTCTACTCTGGTCCGGCATGTACTACACGAGAAGGGAGGAGAGATCAGGTATAGCACTCTTAATAGGTATTATAGCTATGATAGGAGCATGGATACTAAACTTGCTAGTACTAGGACTAAGTAGGCTCAGAGAGTACTATGCAGATATGCACAGTGCTAGTGTAGTAGAGGATGGTGCACTTAAACTTCAAGTAGCTCTTGCCAAGCTAGTAAATGGAACTGCTAGATTGACCGCACGGGGACTAAACGTAAGTTCATTCAGTAGCTTCAAAGCTCTCTTTATAACAGATCCTGATAAGGCAGTAGAAGATGTGGAAACGATAACTAGTATACCCACAGCTCCTGGAATTATTAGTAGAAGAGAACTAGCACTAGTAGAGAAGATTAAGAGAAGGGAACTAACTCTAACCGATAGAATAGTAGAAATCTTCTCAACACATCCTAACATAGTCAAGAGGTTAAGAGCACTCGACGAGCTCAGGAGAAAAGCAGAACAATAACATACTCTATCTTCCATTTTTCATATACGAACATTTTTTAGCATTTAGGATTGTAGATATGCGGTGATAAAATTGGATTACCTAGTATGGCTTGGTCATGCAGCTTTCTCTCTTTGTATAGATGGGAAGTATGTAATCATAGATCCATGGCTAAAGGATAATCCAAAGTCGCCAGTGAGACCCAGTGATCTAGAGAAAGTGGACATAGTACTAGTGACCCATGCTCATCACGATCACTTAGGAGATGCTATTGAAATTTGTAAGAGAACAGGAGCAGTATTGGTCTCAGTATACGAACTGACGTGTCTCGCTGAAGAAAAGGGTGTTAAGAGGACTCTGGGAGTAAATGTAGGAGGGGTGGTAGAGGTCGAAGGATTAAAGATTGTAGCTACTCCAGCACTACATTCCTCGCCCTATGGAACTCCTCTCGGCTTTATAGTAATAGGATCAGCTATTTCTATATACCATGCTGGTGATACGGGCTTCCTGTCTGATATAGGGCAGTATGCAGAGATGTATGGAGTGGATGTAGCAATAGTACCTATAGGAAGCGTGTATACTATGGATCCTCTTCAAGCCGCTAGACTAATCTCACTAATAAAACCTAAGATCGCCGTTCCAATGCACTACAATACATTTCCAGTCATAACTAGAGATCCTAAAGAGTTTCAGGAGCTTGTCAAAAAGTATGCTCCAGAGGTGGAAGTAAGAATACTAAAGCCAGGGGAAAGACTAGTGCTATAGGACTCTACATTATAGGCTATAAGCTCTTTTTACGTATTCCTCTCTCTCTGCTGGTTTAAGTCCTCTCCACATGAGAAGTTGTTTTCTGATGACATCAGTTAACTTCCTTACACCCCTAAGCCATACGTGTTCAGCACCACTGAGCCTGTTAATAGTGAGTACCCACGTACTACTACCCTTAACCGTCTTCACATCTAACCTACTATCCATAACCACCCCCCAATCAAAAGGCTTAACTCTCATCTTCATTCTGAGTGTCCTCACTTTACCATCGGGTATGCTCTTCTCGTAGTATTCCATTTCATCTATTGTGAATGGGCCTTCCTCTCCCCTGTATATATCCAGATATTCTTTGATGTACAGTAGTGCACCATCGACTTCCTCGTGTTTTATCACGAAGGGTATCCTTATGATGAAAGTATCGCCTCTCCGTGTAGACACGGTTTCCAGTCTCCACTTCCTCTCTAGAGATGGTGTGACTAATCTAGAAGCATACCTCACGGGGTATGCTGTTGCAAGTAGGGTTACCAGTATTGCGAGAGCAACAGCAACAGCAACCCATACAGAACCTGCGTTTACGGACAGACCACCTATGATTCCTGGTAGGGTTATACCGGCCATGTATCCTAGGAAAGCACCAGCTACTGAGAGTACTGTAAACTCTGCTAGGAACATTCCGGCTACTTGTATAGGAGAGAGGCCTATGGAACTTAGAATGCCTATTTCCCTTCTTCTCTCGTGTA
>Ga0190311_1000008_pt1 | contig 87573 bp, 131 predicted proteins | sample 48700789_MG_FD_165037 | JGI IMG/M metagenome (GOLD analysis project Ga0190311, IMG submission 165037) | Hydrothermal vent sediment bacterial communities from Southern Trench, Guaymas Basin, Mexico - 4870-07-8-9_MG | ecosystem: Environmental > Aquatic > Marine > Hydrothermal vents > Sediment ...
CTGGAAACGAATTAGTTTCCAGTGGAGAATACGAAGTTCTAGATGTTGGGGAAGGTAGTAAAACTGTTTTAGCTAGGAAAAGTGACGGTGAGACAGTCGGTTACGGGAATATTTCACCGATATTTTATGAGGCTTTCGGATTACTACATACTTTAGATAATCCTAACGCATATGGTACCTCTGCAGGTGATAATTTTGGTATTAATGTTTCTATTTCTGAAAATAAATGTATGATAGGTGCTACTGGTGAAGATGACGCTGAGAGTTCGAACTCTGGAAAAGCATATATTTTCGCTGTTTAATAAATAGTTTTTCTAGAAATAGTAATACGAAAAGATATATTTAAAATAGTAATATAATAGGGGAAAGGTATGATACATTTCGGATGGGTTACCATTACAATAGTTATACTAGTCGTTGCAGGTATATGGTTAACCAATGTTTACAATCAATGTAGTAAGGTAAAGGAAAAAAATAAAGAATTAGAAGTCAAATGTGCTAAAGTGTTGAGCCAAAAGAAAAGCTCTGAGGTAAGACTTGGAAAAATTGGTGAGAATATGGCTCCATTTTTTGCTCAATGGCCTTATGACCCTAATGGTTTTAGATTCTTAGGTAACCCGATAGACGGCATACAGTTTAATGAAGATTCCGTTGTATTTGTAGAGATAAAAACAGGTAAAGCAAGATTAACTAACAGCCAAAAAACTGTTAAGAGGCTCGTTAAAGAGGGCAAAGTTAGTTTTGTAACCTTTAGGGTCGGAGAAGACTGTTGTACTTTAAAAAAAGACCCCTAATAATAATTTAATATGAAATTATAAGGTCAGTTCCGTAAAGGGATTGGCCTTTTTTTAATTAACTAACCTTACTATAAATAAAGGGAGTACAATCCTTTTGCCATTCATAAACTACTTTCTAATATTGTGATCAGTATATCGTTATTTTTTATTAAGAGGAGGAGAAAAACCTGATGCCAAAAAGAAGTTTATTTACCCAATTGAGTCAAGTACGGGGTACTAGGGATTTTGTTGACCAGCTTTCTTACCATGAAACGTTGGCTGAAGAAACAGGCCGGCAGTATTTAGCAGGAACTCTAGCAGTCGTGTCTGGCTCAGTCACGGTTACAGATGCTTCCAATGCTTTTGGTAGGAGTGAACAAAATAATTTCATTGTAATAGATGAAGGGGCTGCTGCTGGTGTGTACCAAATTACCGCAGGGTCTGATTCATTTACTGCAGAAGTATCCCCAACCCCAACAGAAAGCAATGCAACAGCAACTTATCGTAGACATTATTTTCAAAATTTAGAAGATGACTTGAACTATCTCCGTACTATGCTTAATGCAGTGATCGGAGAAACTAATTGGTACGATGAGCCTGACACAGATTTAAGAAACATGGCTTATCTTATTCCTAAAACACCGAATGAAGTGGGGGATAACACTCAGTACCCTGGAGTTCGTTCTGGTGATGTAGGTTTTTCAATTAGTGACATAAACCAGACAGCTAAAGTTAGTTCTGGTGCTCCGGGTGGTGAGTATACAGATAATACATCTAATGTAGCTGCAGGAACTTCAATTAGATTTACAGACGATAATACTATGGTCATTTCTATAGCTGGTGGGTTTTATCCAGCAGACCTTGGTGTCCTAAACATTATGAAAGACGGTGCTGTCGTCGGTACGTTAAATTTAGTTACTGCGTGGGATAGTGATGGATGTGCACACGAAACAGAAGAAAGTGACGTAGGCTCCAATTCCAATCATACATCAACTGGTACTGGTTTAGACATTATTAATTTATCTAATAGACGTTGTATGAATACATCTGTTGATAGTTTTTCTAATTTCTGGCCTCCGTATCAGATGGCTAGTATGAGTGCAACATTAACACTTGATGCAGGATTTAGTGGTCAGATTTCTATAGTACATTCATTAGGTGGATCAGAGAATTATACTTATGGTTCATTCTTTGTGGATACCACTAGTCAAACCATTTCCCCCGCTACACCGACAATTGCTGTTGATACCCCAACTAATAGATATTTATCCGGTGTACCTTATTATAACACAGGTTCAACATTTAACACTAATGTTACCCACAACGTTACCCTTTTTGATAGAGGTTACGTTGATTCCCCGTTAAGATTTAATCTCAGTGAATTTAATAGTGCAAATCATACTCCAACACTGGCACAATTAGGTCTTACCGAACCTGTAGCAATTACTGATACGATTGGTGCTTATGGACCTTACAATTTTTCTGTAGGTTCTGGTAATTTTCGTGATATGGACGCTAGAATTACTGCTACCTATTGGGATTCTTTTGGAACAGCAATATCATCTTCATCTTCTACAGGTACTTTTCGTATAGACACTTACGGTACTACAAGTACTTCTATAGAAGAACAATTTAATGATGAAGACAAACGTTTTGTTGGTGATGAGGATTTTACAGATACAGGTATAACATGGGCAGATAGTAACTGGGATTCTACTGACAATATAACTACTATGAGTGGTGTTGAGAATGGACTCGTTGTTTACAACGGGACTTTGAAATACCCAACTATTAATCATTCAAGTAGTTTTTTACCAGTAGGGCCTGATTATTCTAGTGCCACTGGAGATTACGTATATTATAGAGTTTTTACAGGAACTAGTGCTTTTACTTCAGGATCAATTACATTTGGCGGATGGACTAATGCATTAAGTACAGTTCAGGGTTCAAATGTAGAAGTTTATTTAAGATATCCTAATTGTACAGACTATGGTAATAGTAATACTAATGTCTGGCAGGATCTTAGTGTTGATCAGTCTACGTTTGGTGGTGATGGTTGCTTAGGTGCGGGTTCTTCTGGTAGTGCTATATCTTTTAGTTTCGGAACTACAAGTTCTGTAAGTTACGGCAATCGTATAATTATGAAAATTGTTGTAAAATCTAATAGCGTGGTTGCTTTATCACAACTTACGTTTAACCCTACGTTATAAGGAGACGTGATTAATGGCTTTTAATGATACATATAGAGAAAGTATCCAAACTAAGCATATAGCTAACGTAGGCTTCACATCAACAGCTAAAGGGGTGTCTAATGAAGGTAATGCAATAGCTAACCCACATCAGGTACTTGCTTCACAGATTCCTGCTGTAGATGTTGTCGGTACTTACGGACCACTTGTTGCTAGTGGTATTAGTGCTGGTTTGGTAGAAAAACATACGGTACAATTAACAGCTGACCTTACCGTTAATGGAAATAAAGCTTGGTTTGCCACAGAAGACAACTGTACCACATCAGGGCATGCTGCTCGTGGTGTTGTTAAAGTTAGTCAGTGGATGCGTTATGCTGAAACTCAGTATAAACTTCGTTTATTTGAAGATACTGGTTCTAATGAACCTAATTATTCAGCTGAAATTCTCCCTTCCGAGGTTAATTTTAACTGGGAATATGATGCTTCCGCCGGTATAGTTTATTTTGATGAAGACCCAAGTGTTAATGGTAAAACTTTACCTCTTTGGGCAGAAATTTATACATATGTTGGTGATACTGTTGAAGATGGTCTTGGAAGTGTGTCTGATGATTTTTATACCAAGATAGAGCTTGATGGTGGACAACTTGACAACAGGTATTATACAGAATCTGAAATAGATTCTATGTTAAGTGGACAAGACACTTTTCTAGAATTAGAAGATGTAGAAATTCCATCATACACTGACGGTAGAGTATTATTTACTACTGCTAGTGGTGTTACAGAAGACTCTGCGTTTTCTTTCGATTCTAGTACTGGAACAATAAGTACCACAGCTGTAACGCTCGGTACTGGTACTTCAGTTGATGAAATTGTAACGACAGTAACTTCTGGTACTACTGATAATCAAATACCTACAGCCAAGGCTGTATGGGATCTTACTGAAGCAGCTGCTTCGGCTGTTCATACACATTATGATTATGATGCTGTTTATGTTTCCAATACAGAATGGACATATGGTTCAGGATTTTCTGAGTTGCCAAATGGTCTAATAATTTCTGTTAATGGCGTAAAACAACGTCAGGGAGCAGGTTATGATTGTATAATTACAGAGGTTGGTGGAGTAATAACAATTACATTTAGTTATTCAGTGTATATTTCTGACTGGGTAAACATAGAATATTATATATAAAGTAATTATTTAAATACCCCTTACTTTTGAAGATATTATAATCTTCTTGGGTTAGGGGTTTTTTTGAAAAAAAGTTTAGGGTTAATTTTGAGGGCCGGTTCCCTTACTAGCCGCCGTTTAAAAAAAATTCAGGGTATAAAACAGAAGCCGGTTCACAAGAGAGAAAAATCGCCTTAAGTTTAAAAAAAACAAAACCCAAAAGACCTTCCCCCTTCCCTCAGCAGAAGACCGGAACATCAGAAAACCAAAAGAAACTATACTATAAAAACACTGATTTATTTTTAATACCGGAATTTAGTTTTAGACCATGATAATCTTTTCGACCATGATTAAAAAAGGATTCAATAAAGAAAGGAAAAGAAGTAGGAACCAGTATGTTGTTCTGGCTCCCACTTTAGAGGAGAATAAATGAATGCTAAAATATTAAAATGTTGCGGGAAAGACTTGGAATTGTTTGGTGTTATGGAAGATGGTAGATGGAAGTATTATTGCAGAGAGTGTAGCAGAATGCATTATACGGAGAAAAAGGACGTGGGTTTAATGATTGATTATACTGTTAAAAAGGTATATAAAAAGTTTAATAATTAGTACAGCAAAAGATTTTTAGTGTCTCTTACTGTACTAAGGTAAAAGTGATTATGTATCAATTATAAGATCAGTATTTATAATTTCTTCATAATTATCTTTCTTTTCTTTAAACTTTTCATCTATTTCTTGTTTGGCTTTGTTTGTTTGTATTTCTATACTTTCAATATAATCATCTATACTGCTAAAATTTTTATTTTTGTCTATTATTTCAATACTGTTTAATGAGTATTTTTTTGTATTAATAGTTGGTTTTTCTAAAAAATATGTTGGTGCTTTCGTATCTCTCACTTTAATATTAGTATTTCTAAATAAATCTATTAAAGATATAAGATTATCTTCTTCGTCTTCAATTATTTGTAAGAATTCTGATTCAATAATTTTTGAAAACTTGTATACCTGTTTGAGTTCCAAACAATCATTTAATGCTTTTTCATTTAATTCTTCTATTTTTTGTAAATATGTAGCATGTATCTCAATTAATCCTGTTAAATAATTACTTCTAATATAAATTAAATCGCTGCGTGCGTCATCATACTCTTTTTTTTTGTTTGAAAATATGAATAGTACATAATTTTTCTTAGAATTTATACCCGAATGGAATGCGAATGTTACAAATAGTAATCCGATAATGATTAACATCCAACAATGCAAATCATATAATTTCCAATAATTATCAAAAAATAAAGGAATAGCTTCAGTAACAGCCATTTCTGGATCATTATACGTTAAGGCATATCTATACCATCCTATAATAGTATGACCAAAACTAAACGCAATAAATGATAATATTAACCATGATATACTTAATATTATTCGTATATTATTTTTTTCATTGCCCATACCTTTAATACATGCAAAAGTAATTCCAGATATGTATGCTAGTGTTACTGATACTGCTGCTATTATCATAGCTTGCATAGCTCCACCAACAAAACCCATATCATCATTTTTACCAAAGAAATATGAATTTGCTACTGTTTCAACTAAAAATAGTACAAAAATAATTGTTATTGCTCTAACTAATGGCAATTTACCTTCATTAATATCATCTATATCGGTGTCTATAAATTTATCTTCGTATTGTCTTTTAGCCCTATTTTTTTCTTTTTTAATTTCTTCTTTTTTAATGATATCAGTTTTAGTAGCCTCTATTAGTTTATCCATCTCTGAATACATTTCTAATGAAATTTTTTGTAAGTTTGTTTTTTTAATGCCTTTTAGTAACTTTGTTTCTTTATTTTCTAAATCTTTTAGCTTTTCTTTTTTGTTTGTAAAAGAATTTTGTATATTTTCATGTATTTTTTCCATTATACAATTTTCTTCTTCAGATAATTTTGATTCATTGGTTTCTGGTATGTTAGAGTACCCAAGATCATTACCTTTTTTTCTTATTTGTTTTTTAAAATCATTATCATTATTGTTATTGCCCATTTTTTCCTTCTTCATTTTTAAATTGTTTTAAATTTCATATTTTGTATACCTGTTAATTTGAAATATTCTTTCCACCAACATAAAAGCTTATCGTTTTGTAATTTTTTTCTATCTTGTAGTATGAATACCTGTAATTTAGTATTTATTAACATATTTTTAACATCTAGCACATATGATTGTGATTCGTTTATACTATTATAATTGCTGTAATGAGTAAATGATTCACTATTTTGTAGCATATTAGAAAATATTAGTAATTTTTTATTACTAAATCTTTTAAATTCTTTAGATTTTCCTATATGCATTATAGTTTCTAAAATGTTAGAACTATTTGACTTTTGTTCAAAATTAATAGTATTTAAGACCTTATATAAGGGCTGTTTAAAGTTATTAATAAATTTTTTCTTTAATTTTTTAGGATTAGAAATAAAATAATTAGCTGAAGTACCGTCTTTAGGTCTAATAGCTGAAAACAATTCTTCATTTGTTTCAGTTATTGTGTATATTGATAATTTATTGCCAGCTTTTAAATTATTTTCTACAAAATTAACTTTTTCCATGAAAACATTTTTTTGATATTTAGTTAATCCATCTGTTAAATCTAAAATAATTAAAATATGCATGCTTGGCTCTATCTTTTTATTGGTATTACATTTTTTTATTATTGTACAACTAAATATACTAATTATTAATAATAAAACAACAACTCCGAATATTATTTTTATTTTATTACTACGTGATTGTAATATTAATTTGTTAAATAAATTCATAAGTTATTTCCTTCTTTTTTATTGATTAATAATTTTTTCTAATAGCCAGTCCATTATCAAATAGTAAATCTGCCAAATTGTTACCATCTATATAGACATCACACACTATTCTAAAATATTTTCCTCTTCTTATATTTTTTAATACAATGCAGTCAGAATTATATAATGTTTGTTTAGTAAATTCTTTTGCTTTGATGGCCATTTGTTTTACTTTTCCTTTTGTTCCTCTTATTTCTGGAGTATCAATACCACTGACACGTATACTTATTTCTTTTCCAATAATTGGAGGGTAGTTACTGATATTTATTTTAAAAGTGTCTCCGTCATAAACACTTACAACTGTAAAATTAACTATATCACCATATGTTTTACTACCGGCAAACACTGATGTAACTGATAGTGCTATTGTAATTATTATAATAGATAGTATTCTCATTTAATACTGTCCTTCCTTTTGTTTTTATTTTTCTTTAAAATTATTATTTTACAAAAGTATCTAATACCCACCCGGATTTGCCAGCATTTGTACCGAAAGTTTTTACGTGATACCATGTTCTTCCATTACTATGTTTTGTTTCTATTACTTTAACTGGCATACCTGAACAACCATTTATAGAGGATGTTACATGTCCATATGGTTTATTCCATAAATTTACATTTGGTACCACACATACTCCGCTTTCAACTCCACTAATAAATACTGTGTATGCATATACGTTGGTTACTATTAAGCTTAATACTAATAATGTTATTACAAATAATCTTTTCATTTTTTTTTCCTTTTATGTTCTTTAATTTATTATATTTAAATTGGAGTAATAATATTCTCAAGTATATCTAAAGACTTCTTGTATAAAAGAAACAGATCAATAGCTTCTAATATACCGTAATCAAAATCATCCATAGTGCAAAATATTTTTGCTGTGTCTACTTCAGATTGTAATTGTTCAACTGTTTTTGATTTATTTATTAAACATCCACAAGCATATTCATATCCTCGTAAGTGTTGTTCTGCTTTTAATCTAGCCTTACGTTTTTCAAAATGTTTCTTTAAGACCGTAATAGGAGACCACTTTAAATTTATTTTCATCTTATTAGTTCCTCATTTTTTATAATATAAAATTATATTTCTGTATATTTCCACTGCCCTTGAGGTATAATACGTTTTGTTCTTATAGTGTAAGCTTCTTTAAAAGCTTGTAATGGTCCAGATATTGGCCAGTCTGCAACTGGAGCAAGATGTACGTTTGAGGTTACTTCACCTAACAAAAAAACAAATTTAGTTTTAGTTACACAGATAACCACTTTTTTGCCAATCTCTACTTTACTAGGGTTATATTGTACTTGCCAGATTCCGTTCTCTACTGCATAGTCTACATTCTCTATAAGGCTACTCCGGAAAATTATCATTTATCCTCCTTCAGTATCAAATAAATACGTTTGATAAAGTTTGCCCAGAAGAGTTTATTGTTATCTAAATAGTGGGTCAGTACCTGCCTGTCTATTAATACAAGCCTGTTACCGAGAACAGTTTTACAAGCAGGTGTAACCCCATTTGAATTAGTAAAAAGATATATAGAATTTTTATCTTCAGGAGATACCCATTTACGTACAATAGCATATGCGAAAGTTTTTGCGAGATCTTGGTAACTAATAAGATTAGTTTGATTACTCCTAAATTTTACCTGTATAGCTACTTTAGTATTAGCTGCATTAATACCAATCGCATCAACCCCATAATCATCTTCAAGGGCTATAGGTTTATAATCATTTATCCCTACATGTGGAGAATCTCCCATTCTTTCAAAGAATATAGCGGATAGGACTTCAAACATATCTCCTTTTAACTTGTTTGATTCACTGTCTTCTAATCCAGAAGAAAAATTGATTATTTTTTTCTCATAGTCACTCAAAGTTTTTATCAAGTTAGAACTATCAGCAGCAATTTTATCTACGATGTTAGTAAAGTGTATTTTATTTTCCCACACCAAATGTTTCAGCATTGTTGTTTGCTCCTAATATAATTTATTACATATGTTACTTTATTTTTTGAGTCAAATAGTCCGCTTTGAAAATACATAAGTTCAAGTCTATGTTTCAATTCTTGCATCTGATCTTTTCTGGTTTTGTCTTTGTCAAGTACTGATTCTGGAAGTTCTTCTGCTGTAGAGTTTGAAAGATCTGTTATTGCAATACTTTCGAGAGGGATGTCATATGAAGTTCTTAACTTTGTTATAATGTCTTGCACATATTCCCAATTTTCATTTATATATGTTGGTAATATTACCCAACTAAATGGTTTTACCATGCTATCATATTGTTCTGGTTTTATTTCTTTACTATATAATCTCTTTCTATCTACAACATGTAATCTACATGCCCGACCCAAATTTTGTAGTAATTTAAGAAAAGGAAGTGAACCTCTTAATAACATAACACCAGTTATAGCAGGTAAATCAATTCCTTCTGTTAATATATCAAAATGAAACAGAATAGCTCTTTCGTTTGATTTAAGCTCGTTCATCTTGTCTAAAATTTCTTCTCTGCTTATATTATTTTTAAAATTATGGGCTGTTTCTCCCTGTTTTGATGAGAAACTAAAAACTTGAACATCTTTACTTCTACACCAGTCAATAAATGTTTTGTCTGTAGTAATATTTCGTATTTCTTCTAACCCTGAATTTGTTACAAGAAGTTTTCCAGCAATTGTATCTGGATCAGACGAAGACTTTTTTACTTTTTCTTCGTGTTTATCAAATGATCCTGTTATTGTTTCAACCAGCATACCGATATTTTTCTTTTTATCTATTTCACCTGCGTCACGATTAATACTAACGATGTGTACCTGTGGTGCAACTATTTCTCCTGCTTCTACAGCTTGTAGTGGAGACATTTCATAAAGTACTGGCCCGTAAAAATCAAAATTGTTTTGGCCAAGGTGTTCCCCAATAACTTTTCTAGTTGCAGTAAAGAAATATTTTTTTGCTATGTTTGGTAACACTGTTTCTATATTGTCTGTAAACCGTTTCTCAACAGTTGTATGTGCTTCATCAAAAGTACATATATCAATGTTGTTTATCTTACTTAAACAATCGAAACTATGGTATGTTGCCACTATAAGTGTATGATGACCACTTTGTTTAGAGTGCTCGACAAATTCAGCGGCATTATGCATTGATGTTGTTTGGTAAGATTTAATAGTATCTTTTGAGAAACCATAACTCCTGTAATTGTAATTTAATCTACCAAATGGGTAACGGCCTGAACCAATATATAACAGATCAGTTTTCAATCCGCATTTAACAATTAAATCAATTACTTCATCAAATAATTGAGAACAAAGAATTAGTCGGTGAGCAGCTATAACATATACTCCAACTTTTCCAGCTTTTGTTTTTTCAACCATATCTTCCACATGGATAAACTTTTGGATAAAGGTCTTGCCGGTACCAGTAGGGTTATTTACTTGACCAACATCATGACCACGTAAAGCTGTTACTGTTTCTACTTGATGGTTTCTGAAAAGTTTGTAGAAATCATTAATTCCTGAAGGATTAAATTTATATTTAACAGGTTGTAATGGTTTTATTCCAGCAAGAATTTCTTCTACTGATTCCTCTAAAGGGATGTTAGATATTTTTTTAATAACTGGTGTCAGTACCTCAGGTTTAAGTGCCATTTTAGGTGGTGTTTCCGGCAGTATCTCAGGTGGTGTTTGTTTTCGTCTAAATTTACTCTTGATCCATTTTAACATTTTCTCCTTCCTTTTATACTATTTATTCTTCATTTTTCCAAAATAATTAAAATTTTCTACAGTTTTATCAAAATATATCCACATGTATCTTAAAAACATTACAAGGGGTTTTGATTTTTTTAACTTTAGTGAATGTAAGTATTCCTTGAGATATTTAGATTTTTCAATTTTGTATCCACGTATTATACCCCTTTTTGTTAATTTGATAATTGTTGGCGGTAATATTATCTTGTATTCATACTGTTTATTATAAAGGATCCCTTTTTCATACTGTTTATTATGATTATTATAAAAATTTTCTAATTGACTGTCACAGTTATTTACTTTTAATGTGAAATTATATAATCTACGTAATCCGTTTTTATTTAAACCATAGTCTACATATAAAGCTAAATATTTACTGTCCCAAATACCATTATTGTAATCAAACTTTTCTACGATTGGTGCTAAATTTTCTATATTGCTGTCCTTACAACAACGTTTTTGAAATTTTTTTATAATAAAGTTTAATTCCGAAAAAATGAATAATATCATTTTTGTAATAATTATTAATCCTGAAATAACTGCTATTATCTTTATTATCATCTTACCTCCTATACTTTATAATAATTTGGTATAAATGAATTAATATAATCTTGTGTTTCTTTATCAATATTGAAGTATTCAAACAGTTTTTCATCGCCCCATTCTTGGGTGAAATCTAGCCACGGAATTAGAGTCATCTCACCACAGTCAATAGTACTTTTATCTTTTAATACAGCTAAACAAAATCTAGCAAAGTTTGTTTTTAGGTAAGAGATAAAATTATATAATTCACCTTCTGTTTCAAATTCAAATGTAGGTGTTCTGGATGTTTTTCTAATGCCTTTGTTTTTCTCACTATTTTTCATAACCATAGTATAGAAATCGTCTTGAACAACAACGTCATGCAAGCCATCACCATAAACATGTCCACGAATTTGAGCTAACTGACAGTAAAATTTATTAGTTGGTAAATTTTGTAAAAAAGAGTAATTTATATGTTTTGCCCACACGTTGCAGTGTTTGTTTACATATTCTTTTACTTTCAACATAAAAGGCTCAACAATAGTTTTCCATTCTGACCCGAATTTTGTTAAATTGTCAACACCATCAGCAGAAAATTTCTGTCCAAAATGATTGACTGTTATAGGATCTTCAGACTTATTATTATCAATATGAGTAATAGAACAAGGAACAAAAAGACCTATACCAAATATAGGATTACCATTAAATAGAGTAACAGATTTTATTTTACCGTCAAACATGGTTTTGGTATCGTTAAAAAGTTTACTCTTGCCTTTCAGATCAATTAGCCAGGTAGAAGGGTGAACTATTACCATCTCGTCAGTAATTTCATTAATTATTTGCATTATTTTTAAATCTAACCCACTTACGTATGGTGGGTTGCTGAATGTTAAATCAAAATGTTTGGATCCCATGCTTGTTATTCTCCCTAATAACAGTTTTTGCCATTTTGGCACTTTGTGTACAGTAATGGCTCGAACGAAGTACATTTCCTTAGCTATTAGTCTGTCAACATCATTATCAGCAAGAAAACATATATTTTTTGCTGACACGTTATATTTATAAATGAGCTGTTCAACAAACTCTATATTAAAAAGTACTAAAATTTTTTTATTACTTACATTTACTGTTTCAATCATCCTGTCTACAATATCAAACGGTGTTACATGGTTTTGCCAATGACGTTCATTAAAAAGACATATTTTGTTAGTAATTATTTGTGTCATTATTTCTCTTCTAATACGTCCTATTATTACGTTTTTTCTAACTCTTTCTTTGAGCATAACATTCACTCCTTATATGGTTTTACCATGTTTTTAGCATAATATTCCTTTCAGTAATGGTTGTGTCTTTTTTCTGTTAACAAGTTTTATTTTTAACCACTTACAGAATAAAGCTTCTTCGTTTTCATCGTATGATTTTATATTTCCAAAAGTTTTTCTTACACTTTTAGTTATATTTTGCCAGTTTTTGCCGTTATAAATTAGTATACCGGATTGAGACTCTTTAAGCTTGTTAAGAAAACGTGAGTCTCCTATATATATATTTAATTCAGATCCAAATATATATAATAATTTGTAAACACTACCCAGTTGAATTTCAGAAACTGAATGTTTACTGAGCCATTTATTTACTTCGAACTCTTCTTTTTGTGATTCTTTGTATATATTTATACATCTTAACATTCTTATAGTAAATTGACCATAACCTGCACATAGATCAAGCGTGGCTTGTGCTTTTAACATTTTTTCGCCGGTGGCTAAAACATTATCTGCACATTTTAATATCATTCTATCTACTAACCAGAGTGGAGTAAAAACTTCTCCAAAGTTAACCTTCTTTAATTTATTAGTAACCGTCTGTACATTAAGATCACTTTCAGATAGTGGAAAAATAGATAAATCTATATCTATGCCACTTATCTCTTTGAATTTAGTTTCTATTTGTTCTAACTCTTTACACACATTACCTCCAACATATCAAATTACTATGAAAAACTATAAGTACTTAAATTAATATAAACATTCTTTAGGGGTTGTCAAGTGCCAGAAGGAAGGAAGATTTCTTAATTGGCATAGGAAACTAATTGTACTAGGAGTACTAGACTCCCTTAATATAAAGAGTCTAGTATATCTGAGTGGCTAGTTAGATAGGGTATTAAAAATTATAATTAAGCGGTGTTATTAAGCTTCTTGATACAATTTATTTTTTACAATATATTTATGAATATTACGAAGTAAATGTATATGTCTATCTGCTTTCAACTTATCCCAGTTGTTATTAAAATCATGACGGATTGCAGAAGAAGACATTGGTGTCTTAGTTGGTTTACCGTCAATATAAGTATGTGGGGCTCTATAATACCAATAATTATGATTCCAGTTAGATATACCAGCACGTTGAACAACCACACAGGGTATAGTCATAATAAGTTTCCTACTATTCCTCCAAGACCTAATAGACTTAGCCTGATCACTACCCATAAGATAGCAGAATTTTCTTTCTGGATAATTTCTTATTAACTCTTTAACTACAGCATAAGTACCTGCTCTACTTGTCATTTCAAGTTCGTCAGTACATACACTAAAAAGGGGAGAGTTAAGCATCTCTTTGGTCATAATTTCTAACATTGCCACTCTGTGGTTATCTGCTACTGGTTTTTTAATTCCTAGTGTATCTGAAGAACGCGGTAAAAACCATAATTCCTTGTAACCACTAACTTTTGACATAAACCTTAAAGTCTGTGTTGCCATATTCTTATGACCAATATGAGGCATATCAAAAGCACCACCATAAAGTATTGTTCGTATAGGCATGGTGCCCCTCCATATTATTTTTTTTAAATTTATAATCTTAGCTTTTTAACATTAATTAATAACTCTCGATGCTTATTTAACCACGGTCTATGCTGTACTGAGCATGGAAGCCCAGGCATTGGTACGGCTTGCTTTATTAAAACTTGTAAGAGCTTTACCGAGTGCTTTTTTCCGGCCAATGGCTTTACAAAAGGTATCTCCACGTAATGCAACCAACTGTTTTCCTTCTTCAGTTTTAAGCAAACGAATGAAGCGGCTTCCGTAATGCAGATGAACATATTTTGGGTTCATGCCGTCAGATATTGGTTTTATTATCTCTTGTGCCGGCTTGGAAAATCCATCAGATTGTTTTACCCCACCACCATCACTGATAACGCATAATGTTGCTTTTGGAGCTTTTCCTGACTTTTTATTATTACCACGTTTACCGCCTTTATGATAAAATTTAATAAACATGTCTCGTCCATCTTCTGTTATAAATTTATACATAGTATATCTCCTTTCTATTACCTATTAAACATTAAATTAATTTAGCCTTTACCAATCTTTCTGGTTGTTTTCTTTACTGAGAAAGCATAAAACTTCATTACCAAATTCTAAAAGTTCAAGTTTAACTGAGTCAAACCTGCTTTGAGTGTTTATAGGCCCATTATACCCAGAGCTAACAAACATTCCACTATTTGAAGGTGGGCATACAAGTTTAATATTGCTAAATGTTAGACGAAATCTCTGATCTTTAATATCTACTCGCATTGTGAAGGGTATTTTCCAAGCTCCTGTGGCCATGCACTCTAGCCCACTGCATGGGTAAGGAATGGCACCATTACCTATTATTATCCCTGAATCTTTATTTTCATATTCAAGAACTGCTTTTGCTGAGCTAAAGTTCTCTGCTATCCAAATTTTTGTGCCATTAAAGATTTGTTCTTTGGAACACTTAGGAGCCTCGACTATTACATTAAACGTATTGTCTGTATTTTTTACCTGTTGTAGTCCGACACATCCGGTAAAAACTGCAAAAATCACGATCAAAGCAAGTTTAATTTGATACTTCATATTATACTCCTTTCTATTACCTATTAAATATTAAATTATTTTCCGACCGAAGAAATCTTTATCATGTTATCAATCTCTACCATTACTGGTTTATAACAAGATTTACAAATACCATGAGATACTTGAGATTTCTCTACACTGTCTTCTATATTAACTTTTTCAGTTTTTATAACTTTACCACAATAAGCACAAACAGTAATTAACATTATATTTATCCATTTATTTAAAATAGTTTTTACAAATGATAAGTTAGCCCTATTGAGCCACCCATTAAGTTCTTCCCTCTATCTGTTGATAAAGGATCAGACAAATGTATTGCACGTATTTCAGTTCTTATATCCCAACTCTTATACACATGTCAATCTTTCCCAATTGCCATACCTATATTACCTGTGATATGTGAATGACCTATGTTAGACTCCAAATCTCTGTCAGCCCAATCTCTGTTTTCAAATTTAGGAAAATTACTTATGTAACCAAAGCCACCAAACACTCCAACATAAGCATCATTTAATACTGCAAAATGACGTTTAACCATTACAAGAGTAGAGTATTCCTGGAACCCAGTATCTTGTCCTAGATCAGGGTGTTCGTCTGCTTTATGATCGGAACACTGAATTTCAAACTGTAATCTATAGTGCTCGTATAACTTCTTACTCTCTGCTCTTAGAGAGACCACTTCTGCTGAATTTGCTGCATGTTTAGAGACGAAACTGCCTTTAAACATACTATCCTCGTAGTACCGGTAATCTATTCCTACTTTTTCAATAAATTTTTCTTCGGCAGAATATACGTTTGAATAAACAAATAAAATTAAGAAAACCAGTAGTAATCTTTTTAACATGTTATTCCCCTTTCTATGTCTCGTTTGTCTTACAGTTAATTTTAGTCTTTATTAATATCTTCCATAATACCTTTAATACCTTTACCCATTTCAACTATACCTTGACGTGCTGTTCCATCATCTATACTTTTTTTTATCACACAAATAGCTGAAAAAGATAGTAAGCAAACTAATAGTAATGATACAACACAGAGAACTGCTTCTTTCCAATGAATTTTGAGTACCTTTTTAACCCCCACTTCACCTCCCTCCGCACTTTGAAAAAGTTAGACTCTCTATTGAGTCTTCTTGTGCTGAACTGCCGGTATAACTAACAGGTTTATTCAACCTGCATCATAATCATCCGGCGTATTCAGCTTAAAACTATGCCCACCCCTTCCCACGCGTACACTGTGCTTAATCAGTTTTCTTGCTGTTTTTAACATTGTAAATATAGTAATAACCTATATATATTGTCATGTATTTTATGTCGTAAGCAAAATTACATCATAAACGGTAACACATACACTTAGCATTCGGGTATCACGCCGTGATTTTCCTACTCGCCAAATGGATCTATAATAAAAATCCTTTGCTTCATAGAATGCTTAACTTATTTCTAGCAAAATTGTTTATAATTGTAACGGAGAACTAGGCAGCAACTAAGAATGTTAATAGTTTTCACTATCATGTTATTAGAGGCAAATTAAGCTTCGTCAACGTTGTATATTTAAAACTAATAATGTAGTAATAAAGGTAATTATTCTCCACAAAGTATATTTTATTACATGGTAAAAAAGAACTTCTCTTATTGGAGTAATTTAGTTAACACTCGAATCAAAAGATATTCTTTTTTATAGCTAATTCTTTTCGGCAGGACCACGCACATTTTTTAATTACACAGATGTTTCTTGCTGATGGGTGTCGTTGTTTAAACCCTCTGTCAGTTAGTATGTGGCCATACCGGCTAATCTATTAATAATTTGTATCAAATAAACTTCTTTGGCCTTTGCAGATATCATTGATGATTTGTTCAAACGGTCTGAGTTCTTTGTCTCCATTTGTATTTGGAGGGTTTTGTCTCATAGCTTGTTTAAGGTTTTCAGTATCTGTATTTTCATCAAGACTGTACTTACTACTTTTTTCATCTGCAAGTTCATCAGCCAGGGCAAACGTCATGCCCCAATGTTCTGAGGACATGCCAGAATCCCCTTCTAAATCGAATTCTTCATTGTCTAACTCAGTTTCATCAATGATACGGTCATATGTATCAAAGACTCCAGGATTTTCAGACATAGACTCTTCTGCTGTTCTAGAATTGCCTCCATAGTCTTCTTCCCAACCTTCATCATGCCAGTAAGGCTCCATCATAAATGCACTGCTCCCTTATTTGTATATAGGTCTTAAGATCGATAATAATTTAGAACTAAACCGATCAGACCAGCCCATCAGCTGAAACAGTAATGCCCGTAATTCGGGCGTATATAGGAGGTATTGTGTTGTAATGTCTTTAAAATACTCTTCATAATTTTTAGAATTATCTATATGAAAATGCAGTCCTTGTTCGGCTGCATAATTTGCTTTTGTTTTATCCCATATTGGGGGAGCAATTAGAGGTTGTGTCTTATCACCATCCTTGTATGTGATGTATGTTCCTATCTTTTTGTGATAGGAGGTGATTGAAAAAATCCGTGTGTATTCGATGTTGTGTTTGTTGAGTTTGGTAAACAGCTCATCACAAAGTTCTTGACCAGTTATAATATGTACCTCATGTCCTTCAGTTCTTAATGTATAAGATAAAAATGCGAAGAAGTTTGGTTCTTGATCAATTACTCCATGAAAATCGAAACCTACTTTGGTTTTGACCATCACGTCCTCCTATCTAAATTCGAAAAGGTTCCATAACGGGTGCGGTACCCCGAGTCCATATTAGCCGGACTAAGCAACCGATTGGTGAGAATATTTAAACCGCGAACCTTTTCATTATTTTTTCTTGAAAGTTTATAGACGAGAACACGCATGCGGTGTGTTATCATACCAAAAATGAAGTAACCGCGTAGCTCACTGCGTCTATAAAGGTAATATAAGTACTCTTCTGTACTTGTTAAACTTGTAAGGCGAGAAAATTGGAGACGGTAGATGATCTATTTAGATTAAATGTCTAATGAAGTAACCGTTTCCTTCACTTCGCCCTTGTGGTAAGCATGGCCGAGACAGACATACTTACCTGTTCAAAAGGAGGTAATACAACAAACAACTTATAAAAAGATATTATGTATTGTGCCACGCCTTTTCATACGTGGCAAAAAACAATTGGCCCTAGTATGTGTATTAAAAATCCATAACCAGGGCCTGTCATAGCATTCTATTTTGAACGCCGTGCGGGCGGGGGAGGATTCGAACCTCCAACGTTTCTATTGTCACGAATTTACAGTCCGCTGCCTTCACCATTCGGCACACCTACCCAGGTGCTTTCTTACCAATGCAACAACCACAACAACCATGTATACCAGTATCATAATATTTCTTTCCATCTCTTTCTGCAACAGCTTTCTTGTAAGCTAAGTCGTCCGGATCTGGATGACCTACACCACAAGAACACATTCTTTCCATTATACCCCTGTCTGCCCTCCAATGAGTAGGCCAATCTTTCATTAAATGATTTGACGGGTTATGTATAACACAATGTCTGCCGGCACATTTATCTGCAGTATGTACAGAAATTACTTGTCCGGTGCCGGTAATATATTTTTCTTGACTCATACTTCTTACTCCTTCTTTAGTGGAGCAGGGATTCGAACCCTGATCTGTAAATAGCCATGCCCCATCCTTGAGAACTTACTTTTCAGGCCCCAGTAGTCCGGCATCTCTTGTTGGTGGATTTTCCGGTTTTAGTCTACTGAAATGTTTTACCCTCAAATGCTCTGACATACTCCACATTTTGGCGTACATTACATATGTGAAAAAATTTATTCTACCATTGCCGAGATTCGAACTCACGCTTTTTCCAACAAAAATCATCAAGTAATCAGACAGTTTCCCTTTTATGTAAATATCAGATTGACCAAGGGGTACCCCGGTCTTTCTATTAAAAAGTGGGCCAGGAACTGACAAGAAACCCACAGAAGGCACTTAATTACAAAATGATTACGCTCATCAGACGCATTATCCCTTGTCTATGCTATCTGGTAGTTATTTTACAAACCATCCCTAATATAAAATATCAGGTATCGACATCGCTTTCTGATACCTCAAACTACTCATATATTACGCTGTACATATGTTTCACTGATACGAATTTCTTTTGCGTTCACAAGTAAATTTATTAATTTAATATAATTATATTGATCTCCGAATAAACATAATAAAAAATTAAATTTCCATAAATGCTCAAACCCATTGAAGTTTTACACACATATACATACGTTAATAACATTGTAGCTTAGTGGTAAAGTAGTCACTTGTTGTCTAATGATTTGCCACATATAATATACAGTTACCGAGAGAACTCTTAAGTTACAAGTTTCGAATGCTAATTCTTCAGGTCGAAATGTCCTGAATACCCTTCCCTTCCTCCGCGTTGAAACGCAAGCATACTACTCATCATTACTTAAAGTTTCTGTTCCCTCCTGAGTAACCATTTGGATTTCACAACGGTTTCAAAGTCCGCCTCAAAACCCTCCACAACCTTCAATTTTGCATAAGATAAAGGGACTGAGGAACCCACAGCCCCATTATTCCTACTGTAAAAATTGATCTGCGGTGTCAATCATCCTCTTCGCAAACTTGAGAATATTTCCAGACCAACCACCAATGATGTACGTACGGTCGTAATACTCAGGTAGCAAGGTGTCTTCATACCCAGCAGTCTGAACAAGAAATACGTTAACTTTCGAATTTACTTTCGCCCGATAATCATGGATAAGTAAAGGCACATCAATATACCTGGTACCAAGGCAATATTTTCGGTAGTTATCAGGATTTTTTCCATACAATCCACCATGGCCTGCCTGCATATCTGAATAAATAAAGATATTATCCCAATGCTTTTTATTTCGGATCGCATCATCAAGAGCTAACCACACACCATTTTCAGTACCTCCACCAATGTTCTTACCAATACGAGTGGCCTCATTAGTTTGATCCATGATAGAGGCTTTTTTACGAACAGGTAAGTACTCAAGTTTATCACCGAATATACCCATTACACCTTCATCTGAAACCATACCAGTAAGTACTCCCATAAGGTTTCCAATTTGAGCTACACTCATCGTACTTAACTCTGACACAGAGCCTCCGTGAGTAGAGCCAGAATTATCTGTCAGTATAAGAGAACGTCCATTAAGAGTTGGCAAATTACCTACGGAAATCTCCATACACTCTTCGATAGCGTCCAAAACGTGTCCAGGTGCTTCTTTATTTGCATTATGTGCAGATAAGTAACGAAATGGAAGTTGTTTACCACCGGCAGCAGTAGCAACGAGCTTTTTCAACCACAGTTCAGTGGGAGCTTTAGCACTAACAAGGTTACGAATATTACGAAGTAAAGCCATGTGCCCCATCACTTTAATAGCTTCTTCCCACGAACCCCCACCAGAACGGATTGACTCCCATGTCTGGTAACCATCACCGAGAGATAGCTCATTACGCACGAGTTTACCAACAGCATTTTCAAATCCATACGCACCTTTTCCAAAAGCCATATTTACTACGTCAACCGTTTTCACAATACGATTTTCCATACGGTATTTTGATAACTGATACTCTCCTGCTTTATTGAACGCATCTGCCCAAGCCCTTTTAAGAGCATTAGGGATCGGTTTTCCAAACCTATCAAGCTGGTATGCAAGCTGTACAGCAGGCTCATCCATTCTGGCAATAACTCCAGGGGCATATTTTCGAATCAGCCCAGTACCTTTTACTTTTGGATGATTTGCGGCCATAACAAGTATTACTTGCGGTGTAGTACGTATAAACTCATCACGTCGTAATGTCACTGCCCACTGGAGAGTGGCTTCAGGGTCATAGTCCAAAGCTTCCATAACTGCTTTCTCCATTGATTCGGCCGTGGAAAGATTTCTCCACCCATAATCATCAATTGCATTAAGTACTTCGCGGATATGTTTTCGCTCAACGTATGGTAATTGTTTATGAGAAACCAATAAATGCTGTTTTTTACGTTCAGACCGCATACCCTTATAGTAAGACGGTTCTCCGAAGAAAGACGACGCTGACATGCATATAAGCCTCAACAGAGGGGATTTAACATCATATGAAGGTCCGCCCATAAAGTTTACATGAGCTTCCTCTTTCATTTTATCAAATTTCAATGGGATTACTCTTTTACTATTAATAGCCATGGTTCACTCCTCCTTATGAGAGATTTTAACAACCGACTGTAGTAGCATCATCGATCTGATTAATATTGCCTTTTGAAATCTTATTGATCTCGATTGTGATAATAACTTTATCTCCAGATTTTACTGAGTTAAGGCAGTTGCCTCCTTTGAGTATTTCTTCGATAAAATCCCCACGCCATGTAGTAAAAAGTCCTAATTCTTTACCAGTACTATCTGTGTGACTAATAACTGCTTTAGCGTCTTGGTATTCTAACATATAGTCCTCCTTTCTATAGTTTATTTAGTTATTTATTAATCTATGTCTTACCAAATATCAATATAGGAACCATTTTCAGCAGCAGATAATTCACCACCTCTATACATATTACGGTATCCTTTACTCCAAGTAACTCCGATACTTTGACTACCTTTCTCAACTATAATACCAGTACATTCCCATTCTGTATTAGTAGCAGGGTTATTCGGTCCTATTTCGTAGCAATTATCTGGATGTGTTAATAACACTTTCATACCTATTTTACACTCTTTACAACTAAGCCTTCCCACCAATACCTCCTTTACTGTTTATTAGCCTATTTCTTGCCAAATGTCTATACAAATACCACTTTTAACTAGTGATAACTCATTTGGACCATAAATATTGTTATGTCCATTATTCCAAGCAACATCGATATTATGATCGCTTTTTTCAATTATAGTACCTACACATTCCCATTTTGTATTAGTAGCAGGGTTATTTGTCCCTATAGAGTAGCTCTTGAGAGGGTGTGTTAGTAAAACCCGCATACCCACCTTACAATCTTCGTAACTAAGTGTACTCACGAATACCTCCTTCTAATTATGTATTCCAGTTGAGAATTGATATCTCCAGCCCTTATTGTTTTTTACATAGTAAGGGCACTTATTATTTTCACACTGCTTGACATAATCAAACGGGTGTACATTAGTTACTTTTAAACTGTTACATTTAGGACATCTAACAGTAACTCCATTTTCTTTTATCATATGTACTATCCCCATTGTGCAATAAAAAACCCCCTACCAGTTATTACACCAGTAGGGGGTATATGACGAATATACAAGCCAGCTAACTTACTAGAAGTATAGCTTGATAATATCTGTCACTGCTTTACAAGTTTATTCTAAACTCTTACTACATTGGTAGCAGCTGGGCCTTTAGCCCCAGGCTCAATACCAAAAGTAACTTTGTCGCCTTCTGCGAGAGATTTAAAACCATCCGCTGCAATTGCAGAGAAATGAACGAATACATCGTCTTCGTCTTCACGTTGAATAAAACCAAACATTATGTTATCTCACGGGCTCTTTATCCCATGATTCTGCAATTTATGTATTATATGCAGGTCGGACTATATCTTATCTTGTAAGAGTGGAAATTTTATTGCATATTCATCTTTTCCGAAACGTTTATTACAAGATCTGGATGTTCGTGGCCCCATTACTGCTTTCGCTCGGGGACTAGTCTCTGAACCTTCCGTGCCTCTGGGCTTGGTTGTGCGTTTATACTTACTTGCACGGGTTGGCTGCTGATTGTTCTCGAAAGAATATTCCAGCAATTTATCCAGTTTTACAAGAGCCTTGGTTAACTAACCCTTGCTATCGTTAAACCATTTTACGATTCCGTCAGCCATTAAAACACCTCCTTTATAATTTATTTTTTTTGTTTCATTTTCTAAGATATTACAATGACGACGGATCGAACATGGTATTACTTGTACTAACGAAACGAATAATTGAGAGAAAAATAAGACTCGGTGCTTTTATCCATTAGAAGTAACCGAAATCTCTCACTGCTCAATTATTATTATTATTTGTATCAAGTATGACTTGACATTCTATCATACCAACAGCTATCTGAATAATCTGAGATACCTCACGTGGACTGTATCCTTTATCCACATATTTTTCAAATACTGGTAATATAGCTTTTGTTGCTTCATCATCTAGATTATCTGCAACAGGGAGATAAGAATAATATTCTTTATGAAACATTGATTTGGTACTCATATTATTTTTTTCTACTTTTTATTTCTAATATTAATTGTCCACGTTTATGTGCAGGACAGTTTTTTGTATAACATTTATAAGATTTATGCTCCTTCTTACCAGTCCAATATCTGCACTTCTTACAAACTTTTTTTAAAGTAAAATCTGTTTCCACTGATTCCACCTTCCCTTCATACTCCCCGAATCGATCTTTTGGCATATTGTATAACGATTCAATAATAGCATCTACTTTTTTCCGCATTAGCTTACTACCTTACAATTATAATCATCTTTTTTAATTTGTCAAGAAAAAAAATAAACTTGTCTTCTACTTATAACGTAAGTTAGTTTATTCCTCCATTATAAATAAATTCAGTTGCAGTTTTTAATAATTCAAGTCTTGTATTTAACTTTGGGTTCTCAAGTGTCTGTTCTAATAGGTGTTTTAAAAGTTTACCTACTGCTTCCCCTGGTTTTATATTAAATGTTTCCATCAATACATTACCATTAATATCCAAGTCTGAGACATCAAGAACATGGCTTTCCTGAAAAATATTTACTATTTTCTTTTCAAAATCCTTCTGCCTGTCTGTAACAGGTATGCCTTTAAGTCCATTACCCATTCGTTCAGCTGCACGGAGTTTGAATAGTGGAAAATAACCTATCTTATCTTCAGCCATATATTCTTCGCCGATATCAGCACGCTTAATAAATTTACGTACAGCAGAGTCAGTCCAATCACGTGTGAAGTGGTACATATGTAATTTTACAAGAGACAGTACTGCCTTTGTTACTTCATTATCATATTTCAGCCGGCGGAGAAAAGTTCTTGCTAATTTCACACTTGCCATTTCATGCTTATGAAAGGTAACTCTAATACCACCATGTGGATCATTAATTTCTTTACGTGTACTTGGTTTACCGATATCATGTAATAATCCTGCAAGTCTTAAAACTAAATCAAACTCACAATTATCACAAGAATATATCAGGTGTGTAAATACATCATATTTGTGATAACGATTATCTTGTGTCACCTCAACACAATTATACAGTTCTGGAGCAATGTGTTTCAGTAATCCTGTTTTGTTTAACAATCTTAAATACTTGCTTGGCTTTTCACTCATTATAATGTTATTGAATTCTTTCTTTATCATTTCAACAGGTACTTTATCTATTATAGAGGCATTAGCCTGAATAGCTTCGATGATTTCTTCATCTATAGCATAACCTGTTCTAGCAGCAAGTGAGACTGCTCGAATCATACGTATTGGTGATTCTTTTATACGCCCGACTGCACTACCATTAGCGGTAATACTACGACTCACAGTATCATCTTTGCCTCCAACCAGATCAATTATGTCTTCTTTTGTTTTATAATTGATTGATAAGTACATTGCATTGATTTTAAAATCTCTGAATCGAACGTCTTGTCTGAGTGTATTATGTGAATCTGGTATTTGCTTTTTACCTCTTCTCGGTAAAGATATTTGTGCCTCAAACGTATCATTAGAGGCTTTGAATAATAAAATATTTATACTAAAATGATCATTAGTTTTAGCCAGATTTACTTCTTTAACTTTACCATATCGTGCTAAAAACTTTTTTATGTTCCGCATTGATAACCCACGTACAACAATATCGAGGTCAGTATTGTTTTTATCTCGTAATAAGTCTCTTACGTAACCTCCAACAAAAAAGACCTCTGCTTTTGTCTCATTATCGAGACGTTGTAATACTTGCACAGTATTCATTATATTCCCTTCCTTAATCTTATTTATACACATTAGCTAGTGCTGCAAGATCAGCTTTTAGGCCGTTCAAGTGATTTATAACAAGTATAATGTCTGTGAGTGCTTGTTTTGCAGAAGCAAGTTCTCTGTTAGTTGCTGTTACTTCTAAATTATTAATAAAACTATTAAGAGTAGTGTGAGCATTGTTTAATACTTTAATTGCTGTCCTTTTTTCGGCCATAATAATTCCCTTGCCTCCTTTATTGTTTCCACCAGTGTATCTTTCTCGCATACCCACCTAATGTTACAATCTGTGTCCTCTTCTACCCTATCGAGTAGGTTCTCTGCTTCCAATACTAACTGTTTGAAAACGTCTGTGTTCATTTTTTGCAATTCCCCGTTTTAGTTTTAAACCACTATAACCTTTTCGACCATGATCAAAGAGTACCATCTTCCATCTTATCTATGATCTTTTCTTTCAATCTCTTTAATTTTCCCGAGATCCAGGATTTGCTTTTTCCCATTTCAGATCCTATTTGTTCGAAAGATTTATCTTTCATAATACCGTCACAAATAGTCAATTCGTCTTCATTCATATGTGTTTTAAGTTTTTCGACAATTAGTGCAGCTTCCATCTGTTGATGAGCTCTTTCGTGAACTTCAGGGGCTGTCTGGTCTGAAAAGTCAGCGTTCTCTGGAATATAAGTAACACGGTCTATAAACTTCTCATAGGAAACTTTTGCTCGTTTAGCCGCATTGATTAGATTCTCAACAAGATTTGTACATCTTATTGCGTCCTGCATGTCAAATGGATCCGGTATATCCTGGTCTATTACAAGGATTTCCCAATTTAATTGATATGACTCACAAATTGACTTAATTTCACATAAATTAGCATTTGCTTTCTTAATATATGCAGGCACTGAAATTGTTGCTGAATTACCTCTTACAAATTCGTTAAGAGCGTCTTTTACTTTATAAATAGCATAAGTACGAAAACTACCTCCACGATTCAGATCCCAATCGCGGTAAGTTCTAGCTAATCCTATTAAGGCCTCACCAAATAGATCAGCCCTACTTAACCCTGTAGATGTTGCATAAGCATATGCCCACCCATTAAGCATGTTTTTATATTGTGCATAAATTGCGTCAGCTTCTTTAGGAGTATCAGCTAAAAAATGTTTAGGCATTTTCTCTACAACATTAACTACTGATTGAGTTATTATATCGAACTTAAAGCCATCTTTTTCTCTGTAACGACCATTTTCATTATCACCGTCCCACTTTGCTGGTTTTTGTCTGAAGGGTGTCATTATGCCTCTCTTAATAACGTTCGTAATCAAAATCTATTTCTTTCTTCATTCGTTTTCCTTCTGTATCCATATTTTCTACATAGGAAATACCGGTTTCTGTTAGTATCCTACCTTTACTACCAACAAGTATCAACCCTTTTCTTATTAAAAAAGGTTCTGCACTATCTCTGATAGTCTTCTTATCTTCCTCAGTAATTATAGAAAGGTTATCTAAACCAATTGGGGTCCCGCCGGCTGAAAAAAGAGATCTTAATATCTTAAGTTCTACCACTGTAAACCCTTCCTTATCTATTTCCATATCTTTAAAAACACTTTCAACTAGATGAAAAGTGCCGAAACTAGAACTACAGGCTACCATTTTATCTCTAACTCGTTCTGTAAACCCAACTGCGATGCGAGGTGTACCTCTACTTCTAGAGGCTATAGTCTCTACTGCCTTAGGCAATAATTTAATTTTCATCTGTTTTGCATGAATTCTTACAATTGCCTTCATATCTTCTATCCCATAGGGTTGAAAAAGAAATTGAAGTTTAAACCTATCACGGAATGGTTTAGAAAGTTTACCTGACATGGTAGTAGCACCGACTAATGTAAATCTTGGTATCCAGTGAAATTTATTTGGTCTACCTGACTCAATAATGAATCTTTCCATTACTAAGCCTAACAATTCTTGACCTTTTAATGGAAGATTATGTACCTCGTCTAAAAATACAATTGTAGGGTTAATGGCTCCAAGTCTATTACCACAATCATCGTAATTATCGTGATTTAGTTGATCGAGAACTTTTACGATTCCTTTGTAATCACCCAAATCATTTGGAACAACTGATAAGAATGGTATACTGAGCTCCATAGCTAACCAACGTGCCATACTAGTCTTACCACAACCAGCAGCTCCTGCAAACATCATATGAGGTAATGCAGTATTCCGCTTTTGTGCTGAAGCAGTAGCTATCTCTAATTGTTTTTTAGTTTTTTCATGACCAATGAGTTCCATAATAAATCTCCTTATCCGTATCCGTATCCGCTATAACAGTTTCTATCAAACCTGTTATCGAGATCATCATCATCGTCTCCAGGCTCTTCGCCCAATGTTTCAGGTAATACATGTTCATAAGTACCTTTTTTAATTTGTTCAATCCTTTCACGCATTAGTTCAAGGTCAGATTTAGTAGGTTTTTTAGACTCAGCACGGGATATTATAGCCGGAGTTTTTTCATCTTTAGTTTGATGTCTTCTGTATATTGTAGCGTTACTAGAAGACTTTGGTTTATAATCATTACCAGAAGAAGAAAACGTACTTGTTTTAGTTCCTGATTCATCTGATTTAGTAATATCTTTATTGATTGATTTACCATCCATATAATTTGATGGTACATCTTTATATTTTTCAATATCAATAATTTTAGTATCATTTTTTAGGCCAAAATTATGCTTAAGTAACATTTCGTTAGACTCCCCAAGCAGCTGAAAAGCCATCTTCTGGTCATTATCTTCAGATGTCAAATATGTCATATTTTTGTAGTCTTTTTCCAATATTTCTACTGACATGATGTTATAAAAATTAGTATTTAAAATTATTGTAGCATTTTTAACTCCATGAAGGAGGATAAAAACCTCATCTTTCTTTTTAACAATACCTTTAAATAAGCCAGCAACAACGTCATATTTATTTTCTTTATTGAATATCATTTCAACATAAATATACTTAATTTTACATTGTTGCTGTATAGTTGTTTCCAACATGTTCACGTCTCCTTCCAAAAGTTAAGGTCCAATGGTCTCGAAACCAATGTTTTTTAATGTAAACAAATTTTAAAGATTTAGCAAGTTTAATACTTGAAATATTATCCTCACGAATCGTCATGTATACATATTCTGTTTTTGAGTTTGCAATTGCTAATTCTGATAATCTGTGTGCTATTCCTCTCTGTCTGTGAGATGGAAGCACACAAATATGTTGTATTTTTGTATAATTGTTATACTCATGAACAAATGAAGCACAGCCAACTACTCTATTACATTCTATTTCCGTAAAGTAGCTGGCTGAGCTTATCAGTAATGCTTGTGTAGATAATTTCGTATACCAACGATTATACGTATTAACCATTGTAGTGACCTGTTGAGCTATGTCATGATTTGATAACGAAACATAAAACTCTACCATAGCATCTCCTTATTTACCAAACATATTACTGAATACTCTATCAAGTACGGTTATCTCCTCCTCATCTGCAGCTTCCACCATTTCCTGTGCCAATGCTAATTTGTCAGCCAACTTGTTCTTGGAAGACTTAGTAGCCGGTTTCTTAACATTTACAATACCGGAAACTTTCTCTACGAGTTTACCAACTTTACTTTTCGGTTTAAGAGTGTCAGTAATCATAACACGTAGAGCTTCAACCCACGCATTGAACGGAGTTTCTTCTAAACCTGGGCCTGTGTTTACTTCAATGATAAATGGTTTATCATTTACATCAATACAACAATCAACGGCACCAAAATCAAGGCCAATTGCTTTACATGCTTTAATAGACTCTGTAACCAGATTCTTGCCAGGTGTCTTTATGTGAGAGAATCTCCATCCAAGTCTGTTTGACCTTATCATCATGTCTGCACCGTCATGTGCAAACTTTTTAGCCTGCCGTTTAAGAAATAGTTTGGCAGTTGCATCATCAAACTGGTCATTATTCTTTTCCGCCAATTGTTTCTGACGCTCCATTTCATGCCTGACGTATGCTTCTTCCATCTCTTTAACTGTACGCTTGACTTTCTTTACGGCATATATACATTTATCACCAACAATATGTAACCTGAACTCGTCTTTAATTTCAATAAGGTTTTGAAAGTACACAGCTCCGGCATTCTTTGCCTCTTTTATATGAGTCATAGTAGGGCAGCTCCAAAACCCTTTACCGCCCTGGTGGTATTTCGTACGGCCAATTACCGGCAGCATTGTTCCAGATTTCTTCATGGCTGCTGTTCCTGTATCTGTACAAAATGGGGCCACTGATACATCATTCTTCTTCATAAGTTCAAGAGCAAGTAATTTATTTCTATTTATTCTGATCTTATTTGGGTGATTAAGTACCATTTTGTCCGATAGCCCGATATCTTCTTTTATTTTTGCTCCCCAACCAATGCATAAGCTCGTGTTTGACATCACTGGTTTTTTTCTACCGTGTTTCATGCCGAGAGCTACAGCAAGCTTCTCCCCAGTCGTATTTGTCGCTCCACTATACCAAATATAACCATTCTCAATTGTTTTGTCAATAGACATTTTTACATTTCTCCTTATTTCTTAAAAACTATAAGATACTTTTTTCTGGTGCAATTATCTTTTTAGCGTAGAATCAGGCATCTTATTGTCAATATCATTTTTAATTTTACAAAATACACCGTTTGTTACTTTATTACTGTATCCATTTACCAAATTATTTATACCAGATGTTCCTGACTGCTCTGTATGTGAGTTTTTTATAGATTGATGGAAAAATAAATCATTTACATTATCTAATATTCTGAAAAGATATGGATTGATTCTTTTCCAAAAAATTATATCCTGAGAATCATTATTTTTAATATTACTACTGAATTTTTTTATATCATTGATATTTTTAAGTGTTTGAAAATACTCATTTTTTGAAAGTCGAATGATTAATAAATATAATGACATAAGTTGTGGGGATCTTAACCACTTTGCTGAACCATATACTACAAACATATCAATTCTGTGCTTGGTAAAGTTATCATTATTACATTTATATATTGTAGTTAGTCCCCAACCAAGATATTTTTCGAATAAATTCAGAAGCCGTTTAGCATGTTTTGCACATCTAAGGTTGTTAGCACACGTTTTTTCAAAATGGTTAATGTGCATATTATTAATGTATTTATGTGTAGCAGCAAACCTTGTATGTGTAGTGTTGATTTCATATTTATAGGGCCATTTTCTTTTTTCATCGAACTGTTTATTTAATTCTCCAACAAACGTTTCTCGGCAACTATGCCACTTTGTAATTTGATAAAGTACATTTTTTTTGGGGGCAGTTAACCATGAAAAATATATATCTTTAGTAGAGTAAAGATTTGCTGGAGAATATTCATCAATAAAATCTATTTTAATTTCTTTCATTTGTTTTATTTAATCCTTTTATTAATCTAAGAATTTTTTGTCTTCTAACCAATTAGACTGTATTCTCTTATCATAATTGTTAAAAGTTTTAGTACTATTCTTCAATATTTCATATAGCCCGTCAATATATTTACCATACTGTTTGTAAGTCGATAATTTTTTCATTCTTCCATACCAACTTTTTAAATAAGGAACAGTAATCTTGGTTGCTGATGAATTATGCAATAGTTCAATCATTTTATCAGAAGATTTTGTACAGCCAAGATCTTTACATAAGGGAATTTGAGCCCATAAATCAAAATCTTTTTTCCACACATTGGTATCATTGAACTTTGAAGGACATGTATAGGTAGGTTTGTACTCTTTATCTGCTACATGCCGAAATACTTCATCAATAATAGCTTTAGCTGTGCCTAGAACCATTATAGCCAATGTTGGGTGCATCATCCACAGCCCACTTAAGGTTCTATATTCCAGTCGACCATTACATACTCTAAACTCTCCAAAATACCCATATTTTCCCATAGAGCACTCTGTTCGTCGAGCACGACCAAGAGAACTACCGTCAATTTTGATCATTGGCACAGCCAGTAGTTCATCCAAAATTTTATTGAAGGACGTGAAAAATCTTCTTCGTATTGAACTATCCATATTGGCCACTTTTATTGGATTACCAATATGAATATGGCCACCAAGTGGGTAATCACGAGCACTATCTTTATAATAACACCCAGCCATCCAGTTATACGGCTCAATTGCTTCTACTAATTCCTTAGTTTTAAACAATTTTTCCATATTTTCAACCAATTCTTCCGGTTGAATGGCAGGCATAGGACGAACTTCAGCCATTGCACCATCACATCCAATAGGGCCGTGATAGCCAAGTACGTTGTTCGCACGAATAACTTCACCATTATTATCGAATAGTAGGAATTCAGGATCTGCACCAATAATAGTATCAGCGATATCATCAGTTACCCATATATTTCCACTACTTTCTTTAGTAACACCGTTAATCTTGTTGAATGTTTTGGTAGTTACAAATCCAACGTTGTTGAGCTCAGTATCAGTGAATCCTTCAGCACGAAGCTTTTTAATATCAGTTGAAAAAGCTTGAAAAATGTCCAGAAGCATTGCTCCTTTCATTCTTTTTTCAGTACTTTTAGTTACAGGATACACTTCTACACTATTATCGAAGTCCATAGTATTACGGGTAACTTTACTCATACGAATAAGACTGTGTTCATTCCTATCTTTCTTTTTATTACTATCCATACTTGCAGATTGGACTATAATTAACTTTTCGCGTGCCATAAACTATATCCTCCTAATTACTGCATTTGTGTGATATCGCAGATGTAATACGTTTTAAGAATGAACTATTTTTCATATCTCCTTCACTAAATAGATTCAGCACAGAGTTGGGTCTGATATGTTCATTTTTATCAAAAATTTCAGTTACTGCTCGATTAATTTTACAATCCTGGATGATATGGGACTGTTGTTTGCCAAAAACGTTGCCATAAGTAGGCGTAAGCAAGCATTGTCCAGTTATATTATCGTAAATCTTTACCATTATTTTCATCATTTTAATGGTTTTCTGAGCATTAAGAGCTTTATTACGAGATCTTATCAACATTTTACGTGAGTAATCACCCCCAACCATTACACTCTCTTCTTCTTTCATGCGTGTAATATACCCAGCATACCAGCCTTTTCTAAAGAAGAACGCCTTGATCCGATTAGCTAAAGAGTATGTAGACATATTTTTCATAATATTTACATTTGTTACTTCAATAGCATCAGCAAGCTCGTCGTTGCTGCTGAAGGTTTCTTCTTCTTTTGTAGCTTTTTGGGCCTTTTCTACAACATCAGGGTAAGTCGATGCATCTATCTCGATTTTCTTATGTTGCTTTACATAATCAAGTAGAAGGGCTTTTTTGGGTAAATTAACATCCTCAGAGGTGTTGTTTGTGTCTGAAGAGTTAGTTTTATTCTGTATCTCCTCAATTTGAGAAATAGCAATTTCATTAATTTTAGCTGGGTCAGAAATAAGATTATCTACAGGATTATCTGACTCTTCAAGAGGATGTGTAATATCATTTTCTACTTGTAAGATCGATTTGTCTATTTTTTTTTCGCCTTCTTGAATTATTACATTATTAGAAATATCAATTATTTCCCCATTATCTATATCAATTTCTGTACTTCCATGTTTATCCGCTTTATCCACATCATGAATGGATTCATATTTATAATTACTTCGATTCCAAACCATACCCAACCGTTTTGTTTTATTATCCCCAGTTGTACTTTCTTTTCCATGAGTCCCAGACTGGTTGTCCGGTTTGGATGTTGTCACTGTTGTTTTTTTTACCACTGTATTACGATTCTGGTTATTACGATGCCACATAGTTGTAGATCCACCGGATTTTTTCCAAATTTTATCTGCACGTGGTACCTTTTCAGAAATATACAGATCTTTAATCTGTGTTTTTGAATTTATTTCATCCTGCACATCAAAAAGATACATACAGTCATCTTTTAACGTCTCAAGGTCTATATCGTCTTTCTTTAATGATAGAAATTTAACAGCCCCAGTCTGATATAGATGAGCCATTTTGTTATAACGGAAGACTGCTGCTTTCAGAAAATCCTTATCACTTGCGATAAGTAATAATTTGAGTGGACGTATTATACATGCTTCCAGAGGCCGACCATCGCGAAATGCGGCCATTTGATATGGGTTATTACCACTAAATGTTAAACATGAGTAAGTACCACCCATACGTTTACAGGTCTCAAGTATACTTTCAGTTGTGAAAGGTTTTGTACCATTATCAGTAAAATGGTGTAGCAGCCTGAAGATAGCTTCACTATCCACGTTAGATTCAGGAGTACAATCCAAATTTTTGAATATGTTTTCATGGTTATCTAATGTACCGTTATGTACTCCAATAATATCACCTACTTTAATTGGGTGATTGTTATTATTGTCGTCTGCACCGGCGTTGCCTCCTACCGATGGTTTACGACAGTGTCCAATAACAATCTTAGCTGGATGTTTTTTCTTCCGCCATATATCCAAATAACCGTCATAATCCTTCTCCGTTCCACCAAATCGTCCAACAAACTCTTGAGCCGAAACACCCATCTTCAGCCCCATATAGTCACAATTTGCGAACATAGTTGCAATACCTGTGGCGTCTTTGCCTCGTGATTGCGTGAGTTGGAGTAATTCAGAAACAAGGAAAATAATGGACTCTTGTCGAGTCTTTTCCTCTCTATTTGTCTCAAACTCACCGTATGCTAATGCACTTACAACTCCACACATGGGTTACCTCCTAACCTTTATTTTAATAAGTTGATGTATTACTACTAGTTGTATACGTATAAGAAGTAGCTGAACTACCTAAATTTGTTGTACTTAAATACACATCTGTAAATTTACTTGGTTCTCCTTCTTCTTTTTTCTTATTTTGTTTAGCCTCTTCAATAAGCCTTGGTAAATCTTTACGTCGTTTAATCTCGTTATTCAATGTATTACAGAAATTATCTATATAATCATTACAAATAAATCCAGGTTTATTTATTTTTTGCCCATCAATGTGCAACAAGTTATCAGGGTGCATAGATACTGCAAAGTACAATGAGTCAACCTCACACAACTTACCCATTTTTTTTGTAGATTTTGGCCAGTACATGCCGATGCGTACTCCCATACCATCAGCTTTTTTCTTATTATATACAGGAATTGCATAAGGCAAGTCGAAAAAACTAACAAATAAGATCAAAGTATCATCAATACATGAAAGTCTAGGGTGTCTATTTCCCACACAAAACCGTTTTATGAAACAGGAATATCTATAATCACTTTTTACACTTTTTAAACAGGTGCTCATAAAATTTATAGCCGTATTGGGGTTTTCCATTCTAAAAGTGATTACCCCGTGTTCCTTAACATAGTCTGCAATCTTACCTATATTTTCTTTTTTAAATATATCGATATCTTTAACACAATGGTTGTCAAGTAATTGTTTGGGCTCTGTTACACTAACTTTATTAACATTTGTTACTATTGTATTAATCGGGTTAAAATTACTATTAGGCGGAAAATATGTTTTTACTTTCACAAACACTCTGTTAGACTCACTAATTTGAAGGGTGTAACTCGATTTTTCTTGATAGTTAGTATCAATTATAACAGGTGACATTAGTGGAATAGGCATACCTGGTTCATAAAGCATTTGTCCTATACAAACAGTTGGTGATGGGGATTTTTCTTCAAGTAACTTTGGTTGTTCCATAACCCCCATTAAATATTTAGTGAACTCCTGCATTAGTTTCTTTTCCTTGGTCCTTTAATTTGAACCTGTAAAATTTATTCTGATATAGATCAATTGCAATTCCAGTCTCTGCAGGAAATTCAATTTCTTCTGGTTCCCCTAAAGTATATCCTTTTGTTGCCGACCTTATAAACTGTGGCATTGATGACCAGATTACAAGGCCACTATCTTTGTAATGAAAAATAGAACATGGATTGCTGTTTCTAAATAACCACACAATGTATGGTTGAAATCTATGTACCATGGCACAGGCAAATCCTCCGTAGATCTCTTGATTTGCTTTCTGAATGGCTTCAACTATTGTCCCGTTATTGCCAGAATAATGCTCAATTAATGCAAATATAATCTCACTATCGACTTTTCCGTTACGCTTGAATTTATCTGAATAATGGTCAAATAAGTAGTCATCATTACTAATCATACCGTTATGCACTCCAACTATATTATCTCTTATAATTGGGTGATTGTTGACATTATTAAGTTCTGTCCCTTTCGTTTTTAATCTGCAATGTCCAAGTACCGAAACAGGTCGATGTTCTGAATTTATAGAATCTTCAGAATTCGACATTTTTAAATATGTAAGATTTGATTTTTTATAGTCAGGTAACTGAATAAAATCACAAGCAGCAGTATTCTTCTTAATTACTTGAATTTCTTTACCTGAAACATAGGCGAGGCCAGAAGCTGTCCGGCCCCTTACCATATTTTCAAGAAATAAATTACGGATAATCTCCCGTACCATCTCATTATTACATATTTTACAACCTCGTTGAAATCCTACTCCAAAAATAGCACACATAAGCACCTCTTAAATAAGTATAGGGGCTCCGATGTTCTTTGACCACACCAACTCACCCTCTTCTTGTTTTTTAATTACGAAACTTTTTATAGTATCTTCGACTTCCACATTATCCGGATCAATATTTAATTCAGGGTCATTACGCAAAATCTGACCAATAACTCCAACCCATTCATCTATATCACGACACTCAGATACTTGGTTAAGTGTAATAATCTCACTAACAGTTAATTCAAACATACCTTCTTTATTAACGATGACTTTTAGGTCGTCTTCAATACGTTCCCAGGTTTGGCCATCAACAAGGCGTAAAGCACAGGGGCGTTCTGCCAATTTTTCAAGTACTTCAAAAGCAGGCCCAATCTTAATCAATATAGATTTCAACTGTCGTACCAAATCAAGCGACTCACCAATAAGAATATTATAATATTTGTGAAGTTTGGAAGTATCTCCAAAACGATCACCTTCATTATACGAACTCATATTATTCAGTAATACTTTCTTTACTGTATCTGCTTGTTTTGTCCAGTTATCTCCGCCAATTTCCACAACACCGTAACGACTTATCTCTACTGCTTTAATAACAAGAGCATAGTACATACAAGCAATAGCTGCAACAGCACTTGGAGAATTAAGACCGTCTGCTGCTCTAAACTCTACATGGAATCTACTAACATCGCCAGTTGGTGAAAATTCAATATTACTATAATTAATCCATCCATACTTATTCCCCCCTGCGTTAGAGGCAACTTTTTGCTGTACTTCACACATATGATTCATAACAGCACTAACTGGGAGTACACTAACTCTAAATTTTTCCCATCTTGTCATTCTGTGTTGTTCTGACAGGCCCATTACCATCCATGTCATAGCATTTTGGTAACGCCTAACTAACTGGTGTAAATTTGCTAAAATAATTTCGGGCATATCACGCTCCATTTCATTTACACGAGTTGGAACACTGAGTTTTTCCTGCCCAGGAACTACCTTGCCATAGTAACTGGCTAAGGCGTGCATGTGGATGCTACATCTTTCATTTAAGTACGCACCACGTTTAGTTGATAGACTGATGATGTTTTCAGCCATTCGATAAAATTCCCAATAATCTACACGTCGACCAACAGTAATAATTTCTGCCCCACGTTTACCAAGTAAGGAACCATCAGTTACTATACTGTGAACGCCTGTTGGGCTAACCTGACCGTAAGTATTGTTAGGTTTTAATTCATTAATCATATGTTTTCGAATATTTTCTGGATTACGATTTGGATCATACTTATACTTACAGTTTTTACAATCATTACGAAAATCAGAGCATGCAAAGCAATAACTAACAAAATTAGGGCAAAATATTCCGTTACAATGCGGAGTAAAGTGAGCACATGTATTACAGTCTTCTGGTTCACATGTACCTGTAACATTATCACACAGCTCTAAATTTGGTTTAATTAAGTTGCATGCTTCTGTATTAATACATTGTTGCCAACAGTCATTTTCAGGCGTTAAATTTACACACGGGCATGTAGTACTATCACCTTTACAGGACCCGTTTTTCTTTTCTGGGAGATTATATTCAAACTCTAAGCCAATCTTTAGAATTTTCTTAAGAGTATTCTTCCAATACATAATTTCTCCAGCATTCAAGTCTGGTCGTGATGGTAGATTATAAAACGACCACTTGTCTTTACTGTTTCTCATTAAAACCTCCCCAATTTGCTTCAAGATTAGAATCATACTGGATACCATGATCCAAACACGTAAAATAAGATTCAACTGATGCTGCACGTTCACTGTAACCGATCATTTTTCGTATATCTTCCTTTATAACATCAAAATGTGCTTTCGCAGGACCGATATCAGGATTACAGATTACCGAATAAAGTGTCTCAATAACAGGTAATCTCGGATAAATAGTTTTTAAATCCTCATCCGTGGCCACCTCTTTCAAATTTGAGAAGTAATCAGTACTTGTATGTATCCTACTAACTAAGTCCTCCACAACAACGGCCCCCAGAGCCATAAGCCCTCTTGTTAAACAAGGATGCCTCAAATTTATACCACCAGGCAATCTATATTCAAAGGTACGATTATCTAAACGGTATCCACCAGGCTTCCCATATTCAACAAATTGCATCGTTCGTCTACTGGTGTCTTCATTTCCTTCAGGTATAATAGATGGAATACCTATATAATAATCAAATGCTTTGGTCATTAATTTAGCGATATTAGACACAGCTGGTCTACGTCCAAGAAGGCCTGCAGGAAGCCCGTAATGGAGATGAAAACCTGCAGCTAGGCCGTGACATGAGGAAGCACCAACCATCGTGTATTTAAGCCCCTCAGTGCTCTCATTAAGTATTTTTCTTGCTTTCATTATTAAATTTGCAATATTTGCTGTAACTACATTTTCACTGGTTGATGGTAATGGTCTGAATTCAAGTAACATACCATCGTGTCCAACATCCCCGTATTTTTTCATAAATCGATGAGCTGCGATAATGTTACCGGTTGTAGTATCAACTAAAAAAGCTTCTGGGTCACAGCCGAGGGTTATATCCCTCACTTGTTGGACTTCATTAGTATCTTGGGATTTAATAAATAATTTATCATAATTCGTGGCAGTTACGTAACCACATAGATGATTTCTTTCAACATCCTCTTTAAATGCCTCTGCTATCTGTAGGGTTATATACCCACCAAATTTATTCCTCAGATAGAGAAAATCTTCAATCTGTAAATTATATTTTGATCTAGCATCTGCAGGCAATCGGATAATACGATGTTCATAAAAATCGTTCCAATCTGATTCCTTATTCATAGTAGCAGAAATTTTTATACTCAGTTCCATCTACATCCCCCCATTAATAGTGTTCTATCTCTACACCAAGTCTATTATACACTCTACTTCTAGAAGCTTTTTTTCTGTTTGAAAATTGGTTTTCTAAAACACCGATATTTATGTCAATATAATCATATACTATAGCATCCTTTTTTCCAGGATATGCTCTTTGTATCCTTCCAATCAATTGCTCTGTCTTAGCTTCTGCCCTAAATGGCATAGCGATAAAAGCACGATCAAGGAACGGTACATCAAACCCTTCACCAAGAAGAGCAAATGTGGCTACTAATACGGTTATCTCGTTTTTATTGTATCTGTCAACTTGTCTATTGATATGTTTACGGTTATATTTACCAGTAACAATGTCTGTCTTTTTCCACTTAGTTTGTATTAGCTTATGGAGAGTTTCACAATGAGCCCTACGATCACTAATTACTATACAAAAGTGGCCTGCTGTGGCTTCTGCAATGACATCACTAACAATCATGTTATTTCTTTTCTTGTCACTAATAATTACTTTTAATATTTCTTGAATATTATTACCGTCTATTTGTTTTGAAATGACAGCTCTACACCGAATTTTTGGAACTATAATACCGCCATGTTTCTCTACCTTTTTAATTGGTATTATGGTTTTAGTTTCCCCTAATGTCTGGAACATCAACATTTCTAACTTATCTCTTCTATATGGAGTAGCGGTTAGTCCATATATATAATAGGGATTTAAGTGTTGAACAACCTCTAAAAAAGTTCTAGAGGAACAGTGATGAGCTTCATCAAGTATAACCAACCCCCATTCATCCCTCATTTTAATAAGCTTTTCTGGATTGCGAATGAGAGTTTGTATCATGCCTATAGTAAGAAGATCGCCCTTCTCCCACTCACTTCTACCGAATAGTCCTATTTCTCCTATATTTGGTAGGAAAGCCTCTGCTCTCTCTTTGGCCTGTTCAGCTAATGTTCCTGTATGTGTTAACCATAGGGCTGGTTGTCCCACAAGTGGTATTAAACTCAAACCCATTACTGTTTTACCACTGCCGGCAGGAGCAACCAGTACCCCTTCAGGAGAACTAGAAACTAAATTAGTCACCGCTTCAAGTTGATATGGTCTATATTTAATGCTAGACGAGTCTACTTCAGTATACTCAAATATAGTTCTTTCATCCGTAATGGTGAAATTATTGGGGCCAAGTATTTCTTCTGCTTGTTTTACTAGCCACTGACGTATTCCTCTTGGAACTAAAAAACTACCGTCAGGCATAGTAGCAAAATTTAATATATTTTTATCAATACCCCACGTACTACGTCCAGATGCTTCTGCTTCTAGAAATTTCGGATTGTCCACTAATAATTTTTCAATTAAAAGGTTCTTAATGATTTCAGGGGGGTCCTTTACTCTTATTCTATTATTTAATATTATTTCCATTTATAATCTTCTTAACCTCGTCTTCCATACCAGGCTTACAAAAGAAAGTCGGGCATGGTTGCTGCTTATAACTGTTTTTATTCTTTTTCTCTTTCTTCTTCCGATTACGATACTCATTAAGTAACATAATCTGATTATTTGGGTTTTTAATTTGTCCACGAAATGCACCAATGCAGCCTGCTAAATAAGCACAATTATGATTTGCAAGCGGTCTTTGTTTACAGTAATCTGATTGGCAAAAGCTCATCTTGAATATGTACTCAATATCTTCGTCCGGGCAGAATGTAGGGTCAGAATGGCCAATATTAACTAGCCACCGTTTAACCTCAATAAGATTCTTAAAAATTACTTTGATGAACTTTTTATGATTATTGACATATACGTCATTATAACAGAACACAGGATCTGTTCCTTCAGGACACAGACCACATTTAGTGCATATTATGTCTACGAACTCAGTTTTAGTATATTTATAATTCTTACGTTTTTTCTTAGATTTTTTACCCATTAGTCCTTCCTAAAGGCTTCCTTAGCTGTACGCCCATCTGGTAGTTTCCAATATATCCAGCCATCTATTTTAACGTGACTGACAGCCTCAGCCGCTGCAGACAGTGAATTATATTTTGTTTCCCCTATATAATACCCATCTGCTGTTACAGTTAGAATATGAATACCTTCAAGTACTGATATCCCTATCAAACTTAAACCAATTGGTATTTTGTCTATATTAATGTTTTTGGCTCCAAGCTCATCATGAATTTCTTGCTGTCTTTTATCTTTAAGACGAATGTTGTTCACAATATGAAATGCTTTAGTTAATTCCTCGACCTGTTTTGTCAGCAACACCACTTTTTCTTCTAATGAAAGCGGTATTGCTGCAATTACAGTTGCTGGAGCTTCGGTACTTTGTCCTAATGCAATTTTCTTTCCCATAATAAAATCCTCCCAACTTATTCTGCCCGAACATAAAATATTATTGCGGCAGTGGGGGAGTACTTCCAGAAGGTGGTCCCTCATAAGGCTTGTCACCCAAATCTATTCTGCGTACAACGAATGCGTGCTGTGTCACCCCGTCTGTTTCCCAAGATTTATAATGTGCCCATGCCTGGAGTTTTCGACCAGTCTTGATATAATCACGAGCTACTTTCAAATTTGGTGATCCGGGTTCAATCATTATTGGAATATCTTGATTAACCTCAACAAATTGACCATTAGCATCACGTTGCAAAATTATTGTACGCAGCGTCATAAATCCATAATCCCCGTTAAACTGGGGATCTGCTATAATCTCTCCCTGAAACAGGGCAAAATTATTAGTAATTCCTTTCCATTTTTTCTCAGTCATAAATTTAGTTCTCCTTTTTTAGCAAAGAGTGTCTAATTCTGTTTATATATATATATATCAATTAAATATCTTTTGGTTTTTAGATTTCTTTTTTTCCGGTGGGATACTGGATAAATTATCTTTTGTAATCAGTATACAATGACCTAGTTTTCCTAGACCGTCAGCACCACCGGCTCCTATATTTTTATCTACCTCAACAAAAACGTGCTGAGTGTGGCGTAAAGATTTAATAAGTTTACATTTCATTCCTTGAAGGTTATGCCCTTTATGTTTTATAGCTTTTTGTATGGTGAACTCTGTTTTAATTATATCGAGATTTTTATAAACATACTTGGCTTGTACATAAAGTCCATGCTCATAATTAACCCTACCATTTAGGTCACTCCAACCTTCAATTGCATGTTTACTATATAATCCTATTAAACCATCACTGGTAATACACTCTACTTTAACAATACAATTTGTTGGACAACCGTCTGGTGTAGAAGATCCTTTTTTGACTCGAAATTTATCTCCAACCTTTATTACAAAATCATTAAATTCAATAGTTTTTAGCATATCAGAAACCTCCACCTATAACGGTTTTTGGAGCTGCACGTAGTTTACTGCCTGTTTTAGGCAGTATACCCATAGACTTACAGCTCATAGCTATATCAAAGATCTCGCATATGTCTGTAACAGCTTTCTTCAATTTGTTATCATTAATTTGATTAGCTTGTGCTTCATTCAATACTTTATCCAGCTCTGTATGTATTTTCTCATTTTTTCCTGCAATTATACGTTTGAACATTCTACTTGGAATATCTACAGCATCATAATCTAATGCCTCAAGCAGTGCAGTACCTTCAAGGCAAGCACGACTTGCAAAATATATATGATGGTATTCACGAATAACCTTATTTATGATATTGCCACCTCCAAACTTTTTCGAGTCCTGATGAAACTTAACCAGGTCAAAAATACCTAAAGTGGATGCACGTTCTTTAATTAAAGTACATAATTTTTCAGTAACACCTCTTTTGAAACCAACTTCAACTAGCATTTCAACATCAGAAGTACACACACCTTCGGTAACTATTTCATAAAGAGATCTGCCTCCATGCTTCTGTTCGAATACAGATTGAGCTGCTTTTTCCAAGAACATCTCTATAGAAACTTTCGTTTTATGGTCTTTAGCTAAATCAGAATTTTCAACCATACGCATAATATTATAAGTTAACGCAATAACTGAGCCAGTTTGAGCTTTTACCCCAGTGTTCTTCTCCACTATAATTGCATGTTCCTCATTAGTCATGTCTGCAAATGGTTTAATATCAAAGTCTTTAAACGTGAACTCCTTAATATGGGGAGCTCCTTTTCGTTCATTGAGTTCTTTAATGAACTTGTAACACGTCTTATCAGGGTTTGTCCATTCACGAAGTAATTCTGTTTTCGCTGCCGGCGTATGAAATGCTGCTAAGAATAGAACATCGCCATCAAAATCAAGATTCTGACTTACTAAACTATTACCACTCACTCTAATAACGTATTTACACATAGGATCATCAGTAATTCGTACTTTCTGAGGACGTACGGACATAAATCCTAAACATGGAAATCTTTCAGCCAAAACAACATCATTATTTTTGACTTTCATTACTTCTGCCATACTACGATGAATTTCTACTGTGTTTTTAGGCAGCGTTGTAGACAGGCATGCAATAGCTTTAACAGAAAATGGATATCTGATACCCATACCATATGTTGATATTTCACCACGTTTTGTACCAAGTATTTTACTCAGCTTATTAAAATATGTATATAACGTACTATAATATAATCTGTGGTGAATTGCATTCTGTGGGTCTTCTACAAGTCTTCGTGCCATAACTGTTACATTATTAACTAATACACCGATCTCACTCAAACCATATTTTCCTGTAGCATGCCTCCAACATTTTCTAAGCGTCCCATTAGGGATATATAGTTTATCAGTGACGAATTGCTTTTTATATTTTGCTTTCTCAGCAACAGTCATCTGGTCGAATGATAAAGGAGAGCCTTCAAATGTTTCTCCATCACTATCAACAAGAGTCATATAAGGTAATGGCAGTTGAAATACAAAACCATCAGGATGAAAGAATTCATCAACAATAGTTCCTCCGATGAATTGTCCAGGTATAATAGTACTACCCTGTTGGTTTACTGGTATAATACTTTGTAAATCAAGCACTGGTTTATCGGTTGGTACTGTACCAATTTTAGCACGCATCATACTCAATACATCATGCAAATTTGCTGAGCCTTGTGAGTATGACATGATTTCATCCATAAGAGCACTGTTAGCACCAAAACGGGTTTCTATTGACATAAACTCGATATGAGACAGCTTTAAGCCTGCTGTGCGGACCCCTTTACCATTACGGTTAGTTGTAGCATTGGGTTTCCATACTTGATCTTCTGGAGTTTTAATTACTCCCCAGAAAATATTACCACATATAGCTTTAACTTTACCAGCATAAGTATCACAATCCCACGTACCATCACGTCTGAACCCACGCTTCTCTAATCCAGCTTCAATCTGCTCATTTGGTTGATACCAATCATCAGCAATAACTATAGGATTAACTTTAGGAATTTCAACTGTTTCTGAATCTATATATACAGTACTAGAAGAAGCGTCTGCTTCCAGAATACAGTTAGTGAGTGCCTCAAGAATCTGTCCATAGTTACGTCTTTTGCCAACAGTTTTTGCCCCAATAATTACGTCAATTTTCCTTTTCTGACCTGTTCTTGGATCAACGGCATAGCCTAAGTCAGCCATCCGAATGACTCCTTTATTACCATGCATGTTAGTAATTTTAACACCGTCACGAAAGTTACGACAATAGGAAACAATAACATTATACACTTTAGTTAAAGCTCCACCAACTGATACTGAAGATTCGACAATTTTAATAACACGAGCACTGTCACATACTGTATCGAAGATTATATTTTCCTGATCAGGTGAAGTGCCCAAAATGTCATTTGTTTTAATTGTCTGATTTTCTTTTATATGAAGTATACCGAATACTTGGTATCTGCGTTCATATGTTACAAACTTGTCAAGGTGAGAGTTGTCAACCATTATTTGATCTTCAAAGATATCAGGAATATCAACAAAAGCTGAGAATAAATTCCACCCTTTACGAGTAATATTCTTGTCTGCAAGTTCTTTGGATGTCTGTGAACTAATAATTGAATACTCATCACCTTTCATCCCAAGTGTGGAATACAGATTACGTTGAGGATTATGATATCGTATACCGAATGGTGATAGATTACGTAAGTCTTTCTTAAGGATATAATTCTTATCTGCCAGTGCCCCGTCTGACAGACCTATCGATGTCCAACCAATATTGAAATATTTCTTAGCTTTGTTTACCTGATACTCAAGGCGTTGTGTAGGACTTGTAAGTTCATCAAAGTCTTTGTCAACAACCATCAGTCTGTTATTCATTACGAAACTATTCATCATTGTTTCATGTAGAGGCATTTTATGAACTATTTCGTTAATTGCCTGTTGAAAGTTATAAATAATTATCGAAGCATTATCATTCTTGAAGCCGTATATAACCCGTTGTAGATATGGAGTAGCTTTGATTAAATCGTCAGATATCAGCCCACTTGGAGTTCCAAGTATGACCTGAGAAACAGCACCAAAATAGTCCAACTCACGTTGTTCTTCTTCCAACCAGAATGGGCAAGTAGCTCTTAAAACTTCATTCTGCTGAACAAACTCTATACTGTTTTCTATAAACGGCATTGGTATAGTGATACTGTGTGATTCATTGCCTTTAGCAAACTTAAGCCAAAGTATATTATCTGAATCAATATTTAAATCAAGTGTGATTCCAAAATCTACACCGCTCTTCCGTCCTTCAGTTTCTGTTCTTGAGCGAAATTGAGTAAAAATAGTATTAACTAGGTGTTGAACTCTGCTCGAATTGAATGTATCCTGCATAGGATTCCCCTTTCACTAAATAAAGTTATTGTTAGATATTAACCAAATTTTTCTAAAGACTAGAATGGAGCGTTATAACAGAATGTTTCGTGGCTTCAATAGTATTAATAACATTTAATGCCTCAGTATGGTTTATTTTCTTAAAATTATTTTTTAATGCTTCAAACACTGACGGAGAATATAGGCTTACTACAATGTTATTTAAAATTGATCTGAATAGTAACTTTTTGTCATTAATATCTGTATTATGCATAACAGCTATTAAATAATTAATTAAATTATTTTTCTCAGTTCGTCCAAACATAACCAAAAGTGCTTTAATTACAACAGTAATAGATTTTTTTGTATCATTGTTTTTACATATACTAATTAATTTTGAGTGTCTATATTCTCGATCAACAACCATCTGGTGTATGATTCTAATAGACTTACAGTTAATATTTAGCATATTAGAGTTAACGAAATGGTTAGTGACCATTAACCCGTTCAGCCAACTTACGAAGTTTGAATTCAGAAAAACACTGTTTACCCAAGCCTTAAATTCATTATTACTGCAATCTGCAAGATTTGTTCTTTTATAGTTTAATGGAATAGCCAACGCTACAGGGGTTGTTTGGCTCATACCAAAGTAATCATTAATGTCATTCCAGATGATAGTACTTTTTGGTGAATTTATTCGTTTAATTAAAGACAGTATTTGAGTTTCAGTATCTTCCATGGGTGATTTAATTATTGGAAAAATAGATATAATAGTTTTCTTTTCTACCCTGTCTTTAAGTTCAAACCCATACCTACTAAAAAATATTTCATTGATTGTAGCAACAAAACCATATTTGTAAAAGGTATTACTTCTTAAACAAGTTGAGGCGAATCCTATACTACCCCTCCTAAAACCAGTATTTTTTCTTTTATTACTAGCCAAAACTACAATTTGTGTTCCTAAATCGAACATGTTGCCTCCAAATGAATTTTAATTTTAACGTAAATCAAATGTTAAGACCACGATAGACCATTACGTATAATTTCCATAGTTTTAGAATTTTTATTTTTACCGTGTTCTGAATGTAAAAAGCCAATCATCGATTTTCGCTCTGAGAAGAAATCCTTTGTAGTTTTTAGAATTGTTTCTGTATTAATTGGTTTGTCTTTAGTGCTACGTTTATTTATGTCTAATATAGCATGTTCTTCCAATTGAGCTATTTTATACATATACGAAATACAACAACGAACTAACGTAGAACTAATAACACGTATTTTAGCAATAAATTCTACTCTTGAATCTGTATTGCAGTATGTGTCTTTCGTATAATTCTCATCTTCTCTGTAGTAATCATCTATGTGTAGAATACGGTTTACTAAATTTTTACTACCGTTTGGCCATACAGAAACATGCTTAGCTTTTATGCTAAGTTTATGGATATATCTCGCATATGCATTTGCCCAGGCAAGATAATCTATTTTAGAAAATGATATTACATTGTTAGGCACTGTTACAGACTTAATATGAACAAAATGCCGCCTTTCTTCATTTGGAAGCAAAGCATGTAAATGCTCACTCTCAAAATCAAATACAGGCGTAGATATCTCACACTGCTCCAGACGTTCTTTACCAGCTTTTCCTCTTTTAACTATATTAGCCCTTATAAACACTACATTGGGGTAATCACGATCTATACCTTTGACGTATGAAATGAAGCCTGTGGATCCTGGTTTAAATGTGCCGTCTATAGACTCTTTGGTAACTACAAATTTAGTACCAGTATTAAATACTTGACTAGGGATGATTTTCATTTACTTCTTCCTCCGTAAGAATAATGTAAGATCCATTTTTTCCTACAAATGTAATGTCAATATCACTAACTACGTGACTAATTATATCTAATTGCTCTGTAAAGAACAGAGTTTTTCTTGTTACCTCTTTATCATCTTTTTCTTTAACTGCTATTGCTAAACGAAGTCCTTCAATCATAACAAGATTTGCTATTTCAGAACATGGTTTTGTAGGCACAGTAAATAGTTTGTTCCTGAGATCTTTTTTTGCAATAATTCCTGCATATTCTTTTTGAGATAATAGTCCCAACAAACGACCTTTGTAGCTTGCCTGAACATTTTGGTCATACACCTCAACTTCTATAATCTTTTTTATTTTTTCTACCACATCTATCCTCCCTGACTGTTCTTTGAAAATGCCTGCTCAGTCATTTTTACTTCAGTTCCAATAATTTTGCACATTTCAATAATTTCTTCGTCAAGCTCATCTCCATCAACAGTTAGACAGGTTTGTAATTGGTACCCGTACAGTAAATAAACATTATCAATGTCCAATTCACCATTAAATAAATGTACCGTTCCATAATCAAGAAGTCTCGAAATATCTTCTGACAAGCCTTCTGGGGTATCAGATACAGCTTCTATAGCGTTACCTTTCTGTAAATCATCTGGGTCCTGGCAAACAATGAAAACAGATTTACCGTGGAACGAGTTAGGTAAGAATTCTGCTGGGGTTATAACTCCATGAAAGACTCTCATTTCAGAATCTGTATCAGGAGTTAAAGTTTTCAAATGTGTTTTGAGGTCACTCCAGTTATCTGTAACAAACATCTCTCCGAAGTCCTGATCTTCTTCTTCACACACTATGAAGATCTCTTTACAAGTGTAATTTGACAGTTTTTTGCTCATTGATTAAGAATCCTCCTATTATGACAAGTTTGTAACGTATGTACCAAAACAGGCGTATGTAAAGGAAAATCTCCTGTTTTTTGATAAATAGAGTTCGCCATAATATCGTCTAGTAAGTCATCAAATCGTACAGCCCTAAATTGGATAGTTTTGTCTACCTGAAAATTCATATGTATATTTATTTTTGCGATAAGTGGTATAATAAATTTTCCTGCTAAAGATTTAATCGGTGGTACATGTTTTATGATTACAAAGTCTTCTGTAGTATCAATAGGCGGTATTATATTATAATTGTTACGTAGGAGTCTGTTTGCTTCCATAGCAGCATCCATAGATTCTGTTAAATAAGATTCCTCTGTAGCTGACCATTGCCAAGTTTTAGATACGGAACTTATATTACGTTTAAGTAATATACGATTACCAGGTAATACAAGAATTAGATTGAGATATTTTAGAAGATTTTCCATCTTTAGCCTTTATTAGGTGAGGCTCGACGAAGTCATTCCAATCCATAGTTAGAGCACGGTGTACCATATCATAATAATATTGGTAACCTTCGCTGTCATTATTCAGCATCTCAGGATGGTATTGTACGCCGAAGCACTTTGTGTTTGTGTATATTGCTGCTTCATAATTTACGCCCGGCCAGTTAATTTCTTCATCGTCTTGGCCTATATGTAATTTAGAAAGCGATTCTGTCCATCCTGTAACTATAGAATCCATACCAGGAATAATCATTTGATGATGTAAAGAATTAACAGGTATGACATCTCCACAATCAGTAATCATATCATGTGTTCCAAAACCATGATTCTCTAAATGATGGATCATTTTACCACCATTCATTACATTAAGAAATTGTAGTCCTCGGCATATACCAGTCATTAAAACTTCTGCTTTTTTAGCCTTTTTGAAGATAGAAATTTCAAATATATCTCGTTCAGGGTTAGCTTGACAAAGTCTTTTAGGGCTAGTATCTCCATAAAATCTTGGATCAACATCAGCCCCTCCAGTAAACAATACAAGCTTGAAATCCTTAGGACTTTCCATAAATTGAGAAACCCTTGAAGTTGGGTCCCCCAATCCATCTATAGCTCTCGCATAACTTGCTCCATTAACCACTAAAATACGATCTGCCATTTGGCCTCCTATGTCGGTAATGCTACACCAGCTTCACTGGCTGCGTCATTGTTGTTATCTTTCTTGTTATCGTCTTTTACTGCCTCAATTGAGGTAACTATATTATCCATGATTATACGGCGTTCAGGAATATCATTAAAATAGACAGTATAACAGCTATTTCCGACTTCCAGGCCTTTGTTGAATAAACGTGTAACTGGATTATATGTAATCTTTTTGACTGTATGCCCAGGCTGCCCATTAACATCAATTGCTTCATTTACTCGAAACCGTGAAGGGTCTCCAGTAGCTGTCATTTGTGGATTAATTGTAATCTCGTTGATTTTCATATTTTTCCTTTCTGAACTATTAAAATTTAACTGGTTTCATTGCAGGGCCTTTAGGGGCTGAACTGAGCTCAAAATCAGGCCGTTTCATGACAGGCTCTCTGCAAACTATTCGTAATCTATCAACATCAAGCCATAGATTGTCCGGACATTTTCCATCTTCTTTCATAGATGGAGTAACCAGGCCCTGTACACATCCATATAAATCAAAACTCATTGATGAAACAATACCTTTAAACCCTGTAACTTTATCTACTACAGACAACCCCAACATGTTTAAATTTTCTTTAATTTTCATATTTATTTTATTCCTTTTTCATTAAAAATATTTTATATTTTGTAATAATCAAGATATCTACTTCAATTAATTACTGTATTTTTCTAAATCCCAGTCGCCAGATTCAATCTTTTTTGCGTCAGACGGTACGTTTTGATTAAATATGTACACATTGGCTTCAATCTTTCCTTTACCGGCACCCAAATTTACAGTCTTACGACGCCTGAGATATAAGCTGTTCTTTTCGTCACTCTCATTATACCCTTCAATATTATCAAGACGCTGTTGAACTGAACCTAAGTTTTTATATTCATGGACTTCTCCATAAACTTTACTGTCTCCTTCTTTTATACCAGGGAACCAACCTAAGTTAAATAATTCAAACCCATCAAGTTCAGCCTTTTCAGAACGAATACGGAAAGGGTCAAGATCGGTTGCAAAATGGCCACCTTCTTTAAGGGTACCGTAGACGAAAAAGAAATCAGTCTTTTCGTTAGTCATTAGAGTTTATCTCCTCCTTTTTGGTTTGAAGTAATAATTCATCAAAAATGGTATTTTTTTTCTTTATAGGGGCTGTTTTCCACTCATTTTCAGCGAATGATTGTTCTAAGCACGGATTTTTATTTGCTTTAGAAAGTGATTCGCTTGTAACATTGTCTAATTTAGAAAGTGGTACCCACTTAAGCTTTTTTTTCTTAGGCAGTGTTTCCAAACCTCTTTTTAAATCTTCAATTTCACTGGCTGTCATGTATTTTTTAAATACTTCTACATCAGTACTGTTTTGAAAACTAACTTCGGAAGGTTTTTCTACTACATCGACTGTATGCTCCTCGGTTACGACTTTTCTCGGCTTTAATTTAGCAAGTAAGTGGTCTGTAGTTGCTTTTTGTCCCAATTTAGCGAGTGCTTCAAATTCACCTCTTATTTCTCTAATTTCTGTAGCTATTACGTGTTTCTTATTTTCAGGAAGATCGTTATAATCTCTAAATTTAACTTTAACAGTGTCTTTTCGATAAGCTATTGGTTTTTCTAAGTCTTCTTCTATTGGCTCACTTATAACCTCACTTGTAGGACCTGTTACACTACCTGATGCAATTCTTCCTCCGCTTGATCTTCCTGTAAGTGTACCACTATTCTCATACTGTTTAGATGTTGCTTTATAATGTACTTTTTTAGCATCAGAAGAAGGGCCAAAAAGGCTATAGTCTGATTGTTTACTAAGAGCTCTTTTAGAAGTTTTTCTTTTTCTTCGATATTTATCCAATTTGGCGATAATACTGGAAGTTGTTATCCTGTCAGCACATTCGATATATATTTGACCAAGCGGTGATTTAATTATACGTGCGTTAAGTCTACAAATTCGACAAATATTGTTGACGTGAGAAGATATTGTGTAGCTATCTCCCAGCTCATACAGATTTTTAATTTCTCGTTTATGTCCATTAATTGCTAGTTTTAAGGTTTTATTGTACATAAAAATCTCATACTCAATTTTATCTGGACATTTAAATTGGTTATTTCCGACCCATCCACTTTTTTTACGAGGTTTTTTACTACGTTCACGTTTCAATTTAATTTCTGCTACTGCTTTTTCAACATTAATCTGATTTTTCCAACCGCGGGCAACTAATTTTTTAACTCTAGCAGGTATAGCATCCAGATACATAGTATCTGAAGATTCGTTTAGCCTAAGGAGCCCATCTATACAGTCTTTATGGGCACCAGGTACGGTTTCAAACACACGCCCATCATTAAGCATTATAACTCCACAACACACTATATCAACCATGCGTGCTGGGTGCATAACGGCCTGCATACGATCTTTATTTAAATCGTTTGATGTAATGAGTTGTACTACAACATTATTCATGTTAACAAACGATGATATATTACCCATTGGAGCGAGTTCTCTGGCTATTTTACCGGAATCTCCAAGTGATTTTCCTGGACTAGGGGCATATGCTATCCATCTTGGATTTTCAGCAAAAGTTTTTGAAATCATTTGAAAATTTTCTGGCAATACTGCTATGTCAAGATCCCCTTCAAGTGGTTTATCCGCAAGTACATCCCTTACAGCCCCACCATAAATTATAGAGTTGTCAATTAACATGTCAAGTGCATTATCGAACCGCTCACTTATTACCTCAGAAAGCCAGTTTACGTTTTCAATTTCTTTTAAATAACCAATATCTACTTGATTAATCATATTACCACCTTTTCCTCTATATTGATACGTTTAATGCTCTTATTATGTGAACCAGAACCAACGTAATCAATACCTAAATCAATTAACCACGGGATTACAGGCATGATACACCTTTTTTCGTATAAAGGAGATTTTTTAATAACATCCATTAAGTCCTTTAACCTATATCCTGTGGTTAATTTAGTATCATCATCGAAAATAACTTCTATGCTGAATGACATTACGTAGTCTCCATAGTATCAGCTTTAACATTACCAAAGAATTGGTGAAGTAACTCGTAATCCTTTATTTCTTCAGGATGCCACTGTACAGCCAAAATCGGTGCACCCCATTTACTTATACGAAATGCTTCACATACCATTGGATTACTGTCTTTTACTGTTTTAACCTTTATACCACGGGTAGTCCAAGCCCCCATACGAAAATTACGAATTCCGATAATCCCATTGCGTTTAAAATCAACAACCAAGCATTGATGATGCATACTATTTACGGGCATTGAGTCTGCTTTGGTACTGCTTGCATTATAAAGAGTAGATGGGTTATAATCAACAAAGTGCTGGGAAATAGTACGTGGTAATCTTTGGCCATCAACCTGGTTATGCCCAGAAATATGTGGTTTAAACTCCATGAACTCAATTAGGTTGTTATCGTGCTCCATATACTCATATATAATAAGTTGGAAACCACGACAAATACCAAGTATAGGCAATTTAGCTTCACGGGCGGAATGAAACAATTCCCGCTCAAATTCATCCTTTAGCGGGTCAACTGCATAAGATGAAAAGTTGTCATATCCATAGTATATAGGATCAACATCAATACCTCCGGGCATTATAAGACCGTCAATGAGGCTAACAGCTGTCTTTATTGATGACTCCGGAGAAAGCAATACTGGCTCATAGCCAGCATCAGCTACATATTTTACATAGGCCTGGTTAATATAATACTGTGTGTTACTGAAAGAAACCGGTATACCAATTTTCATGCGACTGCCTCCTTGTATAGTTCCCACTCCATGTGGAAATTCATATCGTTTGCTTTAATTTTTGCCAAAACTTCATTAAAATAATAAACTGAGTCTTCACTGAGGATGGGTAATAGGTTTGTTTCAATCATCTTCATGGCATCATCTGCATTACCGTCCTCAATAGTAGCCTTTACCTGACTTTCACCCATTGCATTGATTAATTCTTCAGCTTTACCTTCACGTACAATAGTCAATACATCTTTTGACAAATGGTACATCATTGATACAGTTACTGGACTTTTTAACCAGTAATTGGATAATACTCGATATTCTACGCCATATTCCTTTGGCCTATGAGCCCCAGGTTTACCGTATAATTTACGACGGTCGATAGCTTCTTTACCGGAATCAAGTACAGTAGAAATAATTCCATGTACACAATCCATAATTTTTACAGTGGTCAGCTTACCTTCAAAATCAAGTAGGAAAGAATTTTCATCTTTTCCGTCAGTACCAAGATGGATATGGGCACCACAAGATCTAAAAGTATTATCTCCTGCATGTGGTTTTTCATTTTCACGAATTTCCCAAGCATCATAATCAGGATCACAGCCGAATACCTGTGCTTCTGGATGCTCAAGCTGGTCTTTATCAAAATTCGCTGAAGGTATCGCAATAATCTCTGTATCTGCAGGTAAAGTTCTTACTGCTTCTGACAAAGTCATTTTGATATTTTGTATAAACATTTCCATAGATTTTGCTGGATCTGTTGCAATTTCTACAGCAACATTATCATGTTGGATATTACCTCCCTTTGGCAATAATTGTGGTTCTGTTTTGGTACCTTTAATGTGTGGAATAGCTGAAATTAATTTTCCGCTTTGTTTTTCGCGAAGAAAGAATTCAGGATCACATCCAATTGTGAAACACTTTTCCATTACCTTTTTCCCCCTTTGAATTTATAAATTTTTAATCTTCTTTAGTCTGTTTCTTTTTACGTGGCAAATGTTCTTTGCACAGGCCAAGAAATCTTTTTTGCGTAATCCTAACACAATTAGAGTATTTAGGAGTTTTTGATACAAAATTCAGTAACCCACTATAAATACCAAAACTGCTAGGATCTACATCGGTCCAGGCTTTCTTTTCATCAACACCTTCCCAAATCTGATCATGATATTTAGTCAAAATGTACAGTTTGTCCCAAAAATTATTTAAATATAGGCCGGAATCATGGCTATTGTTAATATTTATGCGTTTTTTCAAATCATCTTCAAAAACATCAAAATTTGTTGTTTCGATTGGCCCTTCAACAGCTGCAAGTCTTAATATCCAAGTTGCTAAAGAAAGAAGTTGTGGCTGACTCATCCACTCTTTTGGTCCAGTTAACAACCACGCATGGTCATATGTATCGTGTTTAACTGTAGTAATCGTACTTGGTTTCCATTTATTTACCTTTTCAAGTAAATTAAGACAGGCTTTACCATTAAATAGTTTAGTTCTAAACTCCTCCCAGCCATCTGGATCATGCACTATAAGAAGGCGTAATCTATCAAAATCAATTGGTGCGTCACTGTTTACGTCATGGTTAGGATCACCAGTACCTGTAGCTGCTCCTAATGCTACACGATTAACATATTCGCGGCATGTCACTAAGTTAGTTGCCTGTTTCCTACCATTTTCTGGATTGGATACAAATGCGAAGTTGATTGATGAGTATTTATAATTGTCTTTATAAGTTGTACCGTTTTTAGAACGATTATGCACCCTAATTAACTTTTTCTTTTCTGTTTTTTCAGATACTGTTTCATTTTGTGTCATTACTTACAAATCTCCTTAATACATTCATTAAGCTCGTTGTTTGGGGTTGTTCCCATTGCCAGACTGCGTATTCCGCATCTATTATGAAAATTATTTATACTTATGTCATCACTATAAATATCATGCATTTTATTCTTCTTTGTGAATAATTTAGCACGATTTTTAATAATTATATGTAATTTATCCCACAAGCATCCTAGATATTCAGCATCATTATCTAATAATTCATCTTTTGTATATTTAGTATTCAGTCTTTTTAATTCTTTTTTAAGACTATTGGCGTTTTTGAATTTTATCTGTTTATCCCCAAGACGAATTAAGAACGTATACATAGACACTAAAAACGGTGAATGTACCCACATAGCTGGACCTATGAACATAAATATTGACTCTTTTCCTGAATCTTTTGTATCAACTTTATGTACTTTAGTCAGAGAAACTTTAGCTTGTTTTTCAAAATGATTAATTAATTTAAGACCCGATACTATTTTTTTATTAAACAATTTTGTATCAGCAGTGGTCTTTAAATTGTATTTTGTTACAAGCATACGCATTTTGTAAAGATAAATGTTTGGATTTGTTTTTGTATTAAATTTAAATCCATAAATTTCACATGGTATACCAGTGATTTGTGTGCGAACACCATCATGTAAGAAATCTCTACATTTTACCCATTCATGACACATTTTATTTCCATCTTTTTGGCTTGTTACGAAAGCAAAAGCCATTCCTGTTTGTTGATAAGATTCACATAATTTATTTACACTTTTAAACCATTCAACTGTTACTATTTTTTTTCTAGCCATTTTTTCTTTTCTTCTCCTCTTTAAATATTCAGAAACTTTTAAGTCATGTTTTTTGACCTCTAGAATAGACAGCCTCTTTAATAGCCGCTTTATATGAATCATTATGTCTTTCCTTTGTTTCTGTAACTAATAATTCAGGTTTTATATATTGAAGTATATCATCAAAATTTTTAATTTTATTTTTCCAGATCATAAATAATATATGGCTTAATGAGTGGTATTTTATTACCTCAGCAAATTCTTTTAGTGACTTAGCGTTTCTATTAAGTTCCCATATATTATCCAACTCTTCAATTATTTCTTCAAGTGTACCATCCATCAGTAATAGTATATTAGCGAATTCACTAAAATAAGATACTGTTTCTTCAGTATCACCATTTAATACTATTTTGGCGAAATGTTTCGGTAATAACAAATTACCCGCATTTATAGCTCTTGAGATAGATAAAAATGCAGGGTTTTTTATCTTTATCCGGCAATTATAATAATCAACTGCAACGAATCCCTCATCTAGAGGCTTCGAAGATAATTTTACAAAATCAATAGCGTCTTCACTACCTTTGAACCCTCCGTAACGTTTTGGGCGTAGAAACCCACACTTTTCACACCAATAATCAACACGTTTTGATACAATTTCAACTGCAAAATCTTTCCTAAATACTGCTAAACAGACAAGGTCTGGTTTATTATATGGTGTAACTAGACGATTATCTGGCCCAACATATTCAAAAACACAAGTACAGTTATTTATATAGTTTTTATTTTCAATAAATGGTGCAAGAGGAGAATTATGATTTTTTACTTTAAGAACATCCATGACAGCTTCATAATATGTTTTGTTTTCAATATTATTTAGTTGACCATTAGCTGTAGCTGAGCGTCTGGTTTGAATAAATATCTCGTCCTTGTATCCGTAAACTACAATAAGTGATCCGTCAAATTTGGTTTCTAATACCGTTGTTTCCCAATCTAAATTAGCTGCATTTTTTTCATTTAGGTTAAAAAATCTTGGAAAAGAAAAACTTACTATTTCGTTATGTCTATTTAGAATCAAAGCACGTGCTTCGTTTTCTACTATACTTTCTCCGCGAGCTTCGAAAAGGTTATAATTATAAATCCAGACTGGTTCAGTATTTCCGTCAGAGAATGTGATGACATCCTGTTTAATGTCAATTTTAAAATATTGTTTAAGGCGATCCTGTGCCGTTGTTAAATTTTGAAAACTGTTTAAAAATTTCTGAATTTCTAATTGAGGTGTAAAAATAGTCATGGAGTTTGCTCCTTATCATGATCAATCACACGTTGAGGAGTTATTTCTATAAGCTGTAAATTTGCCTAAAGCAGTGAATACTTTATTAGAAAAGGCAGTACCTTCAGACCCATTATAGTTTTGCAAGGCATTGCGAATGTTGCCATTATTCTTTTTCAAATAATGCTTAAGTATATGAACTCCTATATCGACATTATATTCAATATTATGGAGATCGGATGGATGTTTAATATCATACGTTTTACCCCAAATTTTGTACATAATTTGAAGAAGACCGCGAGCATCTGCTTTGCTTTTAGCAAAAGGATTAAATACTGATTCTACTTCCATGAGACCAACAACCAACCCAAAATCTACGTCATGTTTTTCAGTTATTTTCTGCGTTGTTTCCGCAATGATTAATACTAACTCATCAGGAATGGTGGAATATCTTAAAGTGATATAATTTTTCATATCTTGAATGTTTCTCTTTGACGGGTTAGCCACTTTCTTTAAGTAGTCTTTTTTGTCACGTTCAGCCTGCTCAACTTTTTGATTGAGTATAGTTAAAGCTTCATTATGAGATTCCGTCATTTCTTTTAGAATGATCTGTGTTATATTATGCTGCTTGTAAGTGTACAAACAACAAACAAATCCACTAACTATAATAATACCGAATACTATACTAAATAAAACAGAAAAAGTCCCGTTTTGCTTAGTATATTTGGGTTTATTCGTCGCAATGTTTGCCATGATATAATTCCTTTCTTAAACACAATTAGTATTAGTACAGGGTTTTACAGCTGCCGGCCATAGGTAACCACGAATTTTACGGCATCGAAAATTACCACGATAATGAAAAGTTAAAAATTCTTTATGGTAAAGACTGAGTTTTTCACTAAAATAAACTGTACGATAAAGTAGGTGAAAACCACAATATTGTAATTGACTGATTGTTTTTAGTTCAAAGGTGTTTGTATTAGGATTATAGAGAGTGGTTTGTGTCCCCCACGGTATAGTAAGGGCTAATATAGGAGGAAATTCTTTTATGTAGCAAACAGGACAATAGTACTTTTTACCACATACATTTACTGATTCTATAGTTTTGCCACAAATAGTACAGATCATGTAATTATCTCTTTTTAAAGTAAAAAAAGGGTAAGCCGCTAAAAAAATAGTTTACCCTTTTTATTCGTATTAAGAAAAATGTTATTAGTAATCTATTTTTGATTCAATGGTATGGCTTTGCAAAAGTTCGATTGGTGTATTAACTACTTCCAACTGATCCATACCGGTAACTTTCAGATAGGTAAACTGTAACCATGGGTAATCAATGTAACCGGACCATCCGTGACTATAGCCTAATCCACAGGTCGATACGTTGGCTTTGGAGTTATCACTGGAGTGGAGCTGGGCCTGTGTTGTATTAAATCCGATACCGAAACCCTGGGCATCAATTTCACGATTAATACCTTCGGCCATAAACATAATATAATTTGCACCACGTTTGCTGACATTAACAATTGCTTAAGCAAGTACGTCTGCACTGATTGATTTACGATTTTTTGCAGCTACGGTCCCTATAGAAACCTGTTCTGTTGTATGGGCACCTACTGCGGCCGGCTTGACAATAGAACAATATACCAATTTGGTAGGATTTGCATCTTTTGTGGCAATTAAATCACGTATCTGTATATCTTCACTTCCTGTACGACCGGTTAACATATTGGCAGCTTTATTAGCGTTCAATACAGTAACAAACATAAGTAATTTTTTCAATGGAATAAATCTGTGACCTGGGGTAGCTTCTCCATAATAACCTGGAGTACCTGGGAATATTGTATCACCTGGAATGGCAAATCCACGGCCGGTATTAAGATCGGCAGCCTCATTATATAAGCTGAGATTATTGACTGCTATTGAATCTGCCTCAGAAGTAGTATTTGGAATAGTACTACCTGGAGCAATAGCAAGAGCCGTGCCTGGTATTATAAGAACCAGACAAAGGGCAAAAATTAGAAATAAACGTTTCATAAATAAGAGTACCTCCTAAATGAAAATTTAATGTAATGAAAAAGGGGCTGTTGTTACACAGCCCCTTTAAAAACTATACTGTTAAAAGATTTATCTGTTATTCTTCACAACAACTGTTGGAATATCCTACAGGCATGTTAGAGTAAGCTCTTGATATTGATTTACTTGTAACATTAAAAGCGTTAGCTGTACGATCGATATCAGAGTTTCCAATTGTTTTTGCAAATCCATCACCTTTAATCCCAATATCCATACCGCCATAGCAATTGTTATTGCCTTCAACATACTGTGTGTTGTTATAATCGAATTTAGCAGCCCCATAAGTTATTGCTGTTGCAGTGTTGTCTGGCAGTGCAGCGTAACTTTGATGCTTAATCTCCCACGTACCAAAAGCATGCAGTGTAGCATCAAAATCATACTCTGAAGAATTACCATTCATTGAAGAAAATGCAGTGTTAGCGGATGCGTTAGAATCCCCTAAAGTTTTGCCGGTTGCGTATGAGGATGCGTTATTGTCATTATGCTCTCTACTTGCATTAGCTACTGTGGTTCCGTCAGCACTAAGATTACCTGTAAGTGAAGCTTTTATTTTTCCATCATAATCCCAACTATCACCACCATATGGCGGATGATTTTCATTAAAGTAAGTTTCACAGCCTTCCGATGTTTCCAAATTACCTTTGCCACCGTAATTGGCAAAAATACTGCTGCCTGTAAAATTATCTCCACTGGCCCATGTTGCGTTATAACCAGAACCTATTTGAGCAGATGCACCATTATACTGTTCGGCCGTCATATCAATATGCATATCAAAATTGTGGTTACCAACGCCTTCGTTATTTCATCCACTTTTCAAATGACCAGGCTCAGTCTCAACATCATATTCATTTCTATTAGTTGGATTATCGACATTGCCGAAGACATTATTATTTGTATTTGCAGTCATACTTCCGGTAGATTTGGCAATTGCAGTGCCCTGGTCAGACTGGGTGTCTTTAACAAAACCAGGCCCAGTGAATCCGATGGTTGTTGTGGAGTTGACCTTCCCTGTTGGATCTGCATGTACTGTTTCCATGTTGAATTCGGCAGAATTATTAAATTTATAGGCACCAATGTGTGCTTCATTATTATTGTATGCATTACCATTACTATCTGCAAGTGCATTAACTGGAGCTTTCGGAACATTATTAACTGTAGCTTCCGGGGCATTCTGCCCTGCTCCAGCTATACCGGTAAATGCGAGTACTGCTGCTGCAACTAAACTAACAATTGTTGATCTCTTCATAAAAAATACCTCCTTGAAAAAAAATTAATAAAAATAAAATAAAATAAATAAAAAAATAAATTTGTGCATGGATTCATGCAACATCACAACATTCTATTTTGACTTATAACCACCAGTTATTCGACTCCTCTTAATTTCACCAATCTCATAACCAGCCTTAGGGCTTTGGTAAATAATTAGCCCATCTTCATCATGAACAAATAATTGAACGTAACCATTACTTCCTTTATCTAGTGGCAGGCTTATATTGAAATCTTTCATCGATAGGTTTCCTGCATAGATTGATTTGAATTCATACGTTATACGTTTACGTTTGGTTTCGTCATAATAATAACGTTCAACAAACATTTGGTATTCTACTTTTCGTGGGTTGAAAACTTGTACTTTATAACATAACCCCTTCAAATTATACGATGAAATAAGATGTTTTTCTTTAGAACGAAGTTTTATATACTCATAAGTCAACAACACTTCATCACCCTCAATTTTACCATAATACCTGATGAGGGCAGAACTCATCTCAATATTTCCACTAAGAATACTTGCTCGCACAATATTATTTGCTACAGGTAAACCTTTATGCTCGATTTTAATAGTTGCACAACCAGTAAACATTGAGAAACAAAATAGTAAACAAATTATATATTTAAACATTACTTTGCCCTTTTCTTGATTTTATTGAACCTTACTATAGTAGCATCATCAGCAATACCCTTAATCATGTTATTAATACCATGATTTCCGGTTTGTTTAGTAAAATTTTTCTTCATGGATCGCTCAAAGAAAAGATATTTTACATTATCTAATATACTAAATAGATATGGATAAACTGCTTTCAGGTACATAGTGTCTGTATCCACCCTATTTACATTCTTTTTCATCCACTTATCAAAATCATCCATACTTTTAATATTCTGAAAATGATAGTGTCGACTAAGCCGTAGAATCAGTAAATATAATGACATTAATTGCGGAGAACGCATCCATTTAACAGATCCTGAAAATACGAATACATTGGCATTAGCATCTTCACCAACACATTCAGGGTCTACTCTGTACACTGTAGTTAACCCCCAACCAAGGTATTTCTCGAATAAATTCAAAATACGCTTTGCATTTTTCATCCATTTAACGTCATAATCTATATGTTTTTTAAAGTTAGTTACTTTTGTGGTATACTTACGGATAACTGCAAACCTCATTCGACGTAAATCTAACTTACGTGAATAACGCCATTTTTTAACTCCTAAAGCACGTGGAATTTCAGACACAAAAGTTTCTCTACAACTATGCCAATTTGAGACTTGCAGAAATACATTCTTTTTTGGAGTAGTTAACCAACTAAATAGAATACTATCGCTGGTGTAACAATGTTTAGGGTTATATCCAGATATCCAGTTAATCTTCGTCATTTTCATAATACCTATATTTCCTTTATATGTTTAAACATTTTTTTTGCATTTTTTTTTAATTTTATTTAATTTGTAGTTTGTGACATAATCAGCAATACCGTTAATCATATTATTAATGCCGTTGTATCCATCCTGTTTAGCAAAATTCTTTTTCATAGACCGTTTAAAGAAAAGATATTCTACATTATCCAATATATTAAACAGGTGTGGATAAATATATTTTAAATATACAGCATCTTGATGGTCCTTAGTCCTGTTTTCTTTTACCCATTCGCCCAAATCGTCCATACTTTTAACTTTCTGAAAATGAGCGTGTTTACTAAGACGCAGAATCAACAGATATAGGGACATTAATTGTGGAGAACGCATCCATTTAACAGATCCTGAAAATACGAATACATTGGCATTAGCATCTTCACCAACACATTCAGGGTCTACTCTGTACACTGTAGTTAACCCCCAACCAAGGCGTTTCTCAAATAAATTCAGAATTAGTTTAGCGTTTTTTATCCATATAATATCATAATTAGTCTTCTTTTTAAAGTTAGTTACTTTTTTAGGATAATTACGAATAACTGCAAACCTCATCCGACGTAAATTTAACTTGCGTATGTAGCTCCATTCTGTGATTCCTAAAGCACGTTGAATTTCTGTTATAAAAGTCTCTCTACAACTATGCCAATTTGAGACTTGCAGAAATACATTCTTTTTTGGAGTAGTTAACCAACTAAATAGAATACTATCGCTGGTGTAACAGTTTTTAGGAGCACTATTAGTATCCCAGTCAATCTTTGTTGTTTTCATAATACTTATATTTTCTCCTTTTAATTACTGATTTTCCAATAATACCTCAGTTTTTTAGCAATAAATTTAACATCAGTTTCAGGTGCATACTCTTCTTTGATAAATTTTGCATAATAATCTGCGTCACTTTCTCTTGTCATACCAGTACGTCCATAAGCTTCAGCTTCAGCCTCAGCAAGGTAATCACTGAATAAATAACAAATAATCCAATGTAAGAAAAAAGTACGGTAAACTTGTTCTGAATGAACTAATTCATGTGCCAGTATTTCTTCATCATTACGATATTTTTTATTAATTAGAATAACTGGCCCTTTACATATTCCAGCAAATGAAGCACCACCATATATATTATCATCAACAAACCAAATAAATACTGGGCAAACTCTATATACCCGAGTTACTTTAATACTCGTAGATATTGCTGCAATTAAAAACGCAATATATATTACAACAAGTGGTGGGATATAAAAACGTTTTCTTGCTCCTAATATCTTAATATTCATTTAATAATCCTTTACTAGGTATTTTAATCATAAACAATTGGTTCTGGAGAAACTGTCATAAGTACAATAGGGTGTCTAGGGTTATTCTGGTCATCTAAACAACTGTCTATAACTTCGCTTAATTCCTTATCGATATCAAATATTCTTAAATACTCACTATTATCTGTTTTGACCTGTATATGTGTCATTATATTGCAACCTCACTTAAAAAACATTCCTGAGTGTTAATAACAGGAGACACAGATCCATATGCAATTATTACATCACGATAAGAAAGCAGTATGTTTATTGCTTCAGATAAATCTTCTGCATCAATCATGGCTCCGTAATAATCACCTTCTTTGTAGACCGTTGTAGTCGCCCATTTATGTGTCATTATACCCTCTTTTTTACATTTTAAAACTTAAAACTTCTCGTACTATTTGGCCTTATTTCTAACATTGACACATCATTCACGACAGATTTACAGCGTAACAAATGGTGCCTTATGACTTGAGATAACGGGTAGTCGCTAGACATTTCATCATTAAATATTGCTATACCACCGTTTTTATTAACAGTAGTGGATCTTATAGCCCAACTTGGGGCATTCATCATACTTATGTTATTCATCATAAACATTTTTGAGTCCTTTCGGAAAATAGGGCATGTATGTTCTTCACAGTTCCACATTGAGCAATTCGGATGATCACAGAGAAAATTATCTAATTTAAATTTTTGTGTACATGTTTTGCGGTATTCTTCCCACGATATATATTTATTAATCATTACATGATTTCCCAATAATGTGTAATTACATACATTGTTATTAGTCCAGCTAACCATCCAAGTCCAAATAAAATAGGAGTAAAGTCATTTTTACGCCAGCTATTAGTTGACTTTTTTGATAAGTAATCATAAGCAGCATCAACATGTTTGGTTCGTTTATTCATATCCATTGCTTCAATTGACGAATTAGCTTGCTTATCATACAGTAACCTACCTTTGTTAATAGGTTTTACGGTTTTTAAATGAACAAGTGTACAATTACTTTTCTTAATTGTTTGGACCATAATGCTTTTCCTTTTACTTATTAAACTAAATTCTTTTTAAAATTTAATAACTTTGTTGTTTCCTTATCTATCTGAAAAGATTCATCGAGATATTCACCGTCTGGCAATCTCATATCATCTATTGTCTTTTCAGCAATTTTAAGGGCGGCCTCAACACTGTTCCCTTCAATTTTTATTATTCCTGTCTCTACCCACGATACCGCTATTTTGTATTCCATTATTTATTTTTCCTTAATATTGCTAAAAACTCTGTAACCACTTTCAAGAATAGTTCTGGCCTCTTGTTGTGTCCAAACACCGTCAAATTTTTTCAATGTTGGGATACATACAGACTCTGCGAGCGTCGACACAATTTCATTACGATCGTCTGTTGTTAAATCCCAGGATTCTTCTATCTCAACATTTCCATATTTTTTATATTTGTACATTAGTTAATTTATTTCTCCTTTTTTGTAGTAGTATTTACGAACACGTATGCTCTCTATTAGTAAAATTATATTTCCAAAAGAAAAACCACAACTTTCACAATACCGTGGTGCCCAATTATGAAAAAAATTCTCTGTTAAACATTGTGGACACCGCACATAATTCTTAATGGGGATATTGCTGCCAGAAAATCTACCATTTAATTTCATTTTAATCATAATTTGTCCTTAGTACCCTAAATTAAATTTGAATTACTTTGATACCTTTTTGCAAAATGATATGCAGCTCTAGCAGATACTCGTGACAATAAATCAAAAAGAAACGGTAATGTTTCACCACAATTATGACAGCTTTCAGGAAATATTGTTATTGCAACTTCTTTTGTAAGACAGTGTGGGCATTGCCAATGTTTCATATTGTTATACTCATTGTTTTTATGTATCTTAACTTTAAACATTAACTAACCCTCACAATTATCTTAAAAAGGAGTAGAACTTTTTGTGTAATAAATTTTACGGTGTACTTGGTATTTAAACATTAATATGATATTAGGTAAAATATTTAAACAATCCCAACACATAAAGACGCCTGAATTGTCAAAAGAAGTGAGTCCGCGAAAATTTATACTTTGGCATTTTGGACATTTTATGCTTATGCTAGAATTACCTGGGTGTTCATCTAATGCTCTTAAAACTTTAAATTTAATCATGATAATAACCCGACGTTTCCCCTTTATTAAAGTGAAAGAATGTGCGTTCATTTTTATTTTTAATTAATGTTGCAAGATCAAATTGATATTTACTCCCACAATTCCAACAAGTATCTGGCATATTAATATATACTATATCATATGACTTGCATTTAGGACACCTAAAGTTGACACAACTATACCTACAGGCTTCAACTTTAATCTTTAACATAATATAATTTATCCGCCTTTTTCTGGTTACACCTAAAGCACATAGGTTGATAATTATTCAACTTATTTTTTCCCCCTTTTGATCGAGGAATAACGTGATCTTTGGTTATCATTATTTCTTGTCCATTACTATCATTACCATATAGATTGAAGTGAAATTTATCAGGGCTGGTTTTAAAATCACGCTCAAGTGCGAAATATTCACCTTCAATACCACATCTTGTACATTTAATACCTTTAAGAGCAAACAGTTGATATCGGTGTGAGCCCATGGAAACCTTAATTGTTTTATCTTTACCGTTCAAATAAATCTGGTATCCACGTCGGCTAGCAGTCTTCCACTCATTACTATCATAACGAAAACCTTGTGCACGAAGAGTATGTCGAATCTCTCTTGTAAAAACAAATGGTAATACTTCATCTATTTTAAATGTTGCCACTCTTATATAGTGGCTCTTTTTTTTACCTTTTTGTCCCATTATCATATAAATCCTCCTTGGAAAAGTGATAAATGGTACGATACACTATACTTTTTATAATAATATCTATTCTGGGATATACCTTAGTGTCACATATACGACAATATTTTGAAGTAGGGTATTTAGTCCTATATATAGTTACACAGTTACATGACGGACATGTAAACATATAATCGTCAAAATGAATATCATATTTTAATGAAAACATATTAAAATTCCTTAGCAAAATGGTGGAAGTACTTTGGTACAATTTTTACAAGTTGCAGGAGATACATAAACGTAAGACAATCTAGTACCACAAAATGGACAAAAAGTATACCATACAGGATCTTTAGCTTTTTTTTTAATATTTGTATTATGTCTTCCATTTTTTGTGGTAATTTATTCTGTAATCTCTACATTCGTTCAAATAACGTAGATTTGGTAGAGCGTTGTATTGACAATTTAAGCATTTTGTTGGCGGCATTGAATAAAAATAAGTTTCTTTATCACATACAGGGCACCACCAATGAAATTCTGAAAATGTAGCATTTCGTGGAAAAATTATTCTTATTTTTATCATGGAAGAAGTATCCTTTTACAAATTTTACATTTAGTTGGTTGTTTGATAATAAAAGAATTATTGTAACCACATTCATTACAAATACAAAATTTCTTCTTTGGTCTAGTGGCAATTTTAGGTTTTTTAGAAAATATACTTACAAACTCTTCTTCCCATACTTCATATGTATCACAAGCTCCTTCTGGGTTCAACTTATAAATTTTTACTCCAAACCCATCTATCTCACATTTAGGACAAGGAATCTTAGCAATACCCTTCTTAACCCAAACTATTGCCCTATATCCACAATGATCACACACTAAACGTATTTGATTATGTGTAGAGAGTTTAGCCCCTTCTGGTATGATAGTATTAATTGGTATTGGGGTGCCGTAAACATGGTTACAAATACTACATTTCTTAGGTTTATGTTTATTTGAAGTATACATATAGGTTCTTCCACAATATTTACACTTTATTGATAACGTTTTTCGTTTTGATGAGCTTTTTCCATACGCGTTAACCTTATATATTTCGGTAAAATAACTTGACACTTGGTCACCCCCTTGATACATTTTATTTGTTATATCTAACTATAATCGCGTCAGAAATTACTGTTGCAATTAATTCTTTTACAATTATCCAATCTCCTCCAGCGAGTCCGGAACCCAATCCTGATGGTAAATAAATAGGCATAACTGATGGATCATCTGGCCAATTAATTTTTCGCCAGGAATTTAATCCATGTAATGCCATAGATAAGGCGTTATAGTCAGTATGACGTATGTTTTTTGGAAAATAATCCATTTGACCGAACAGATTTGCTACGTACAAATCGGGCCCAGTTTGTACTACCTGACATTTACCCAATCGATTCTCTATAGGAGCAGCACCCATTACTTCATTGTATTCAGTAAATACTATAGGGTATTGATCACGAATTTGTTTAGCCAATCCGGCACCCATTACCATACGACAATTGACCTGATGTCCTATAATACCATGTTTTGCGTCTAATATATCACCTTTTACAAATTCCATTTGTAGCCTCCAGACTTTATTTAAAGATTTTTTTATAATACTTCGAATTCCCAAACCCTCAGTTTATCTGAATCGTCAGCCCAGCAACCGATATCCTTAATCTTCACACGAACAGGTGTGTTACCCTGCGGAAATACTCCTAATCCGAAAGAAGCTCCAAAACCTGACTCCAGATCGCAATGCCAGTCTCTATAAACTCCCTTTTTGTAAACGGTATTACTGTGCATACCCCTGCCAAACTTGTCGTGTTTACGGTAAGCATACAGATGTTTATTGTCATATTTCAGGCCGTATTCTTCTGCGTACTTTTTGACCAGTTTACATTTTTCTTTATAAATTAATTTCTTATGGTGTTTTACAAACTGTACTTCGACATCAATTTCATCTTTGAATTCATGAATGAAGTTTTTTGATAAAATTTGGTGGCTAGATATCGCTTTCCAGTTAACTTTATCCTGAAACTCTCTTATAAAATCTTCTGATAAATTCTGATAATGAGATATTCCTGGCCAATCAATTTTATCCTGAAATTCTCTTATAAAGTCTTCTGATAAGACTTGTTTATGTGAGATTATAGCCCAATTTCCCTTGTGCCAGAATTCTTTGATAAAAGCTTCAGGTAAAGCTTGTTTATAGTAAATCCAACCCCAATTTACTTTATCGGAAAACTCCCTTATGAGGTCTTCTGATAAAATTTGATTATAAGAAATTTCATCCCAAAAGACTCTGTCTTTGAATTCTCTGATAAAGTCTTCAGATAAAGTTTGATAACTAGAAATTTGCCACCAATTAACATTATCTTTAAACCTTCTGATAAAGCTTTCAGACATTGGTTTATTATGATAAATCATTTTCCAAATAATATTATTATATAATTTTTTTATAAATTTCATTTTTTGTACCTTTTCATAAAATAAACTTAAAATTTCCAGACTTCTTGTGATTTGTCCACAGACCTTCTTTCTCTCTTTTCGGGGTCTATATAGTATTTTCCGCCATTAATTACAACAATTGGTAATGTTTTAAGATACTTTTTATCGACTTTTTCTTCTATTCGATCCATTTCAGCAACACGTTTCTTTGCTTTAAAAATACGACTCTTCATTTTGTCCAATTCATCCCAAGGGATAACTACAGGTTCTCGTAATATTGAATAACGGGTGTCTCCGTCATTAAAAGACACATAGTACCCATTTATTTCTAAACCTTGTCTCGATACATCTATCACCATACCATTACTGTTGGTACCAGCCACAAGTCTTTCAACTCTTTTATTCTTAGGTGGTTCCTCTTCTAAGTTAAATAACGGCCGAACTGGGCCAATCCATTGTTCTTCCATATCAGTCCTCTGTACATGTTATAACCCCACCATGATCTTGTTTACGGGGTTTCTTTTTAAAGAAAGATTCCAAGACACTAATTAACTTTTTCTCATATTTATCTTCTTCAGGCTGAAGATTACCAACAAATTGTGAGGTTAGTGTACTAGGTGCCCACCACTTCATAAAATCCGATACTCCTGGCATAATTACGCGGGCGGTGGGAAAATTTATTATAGGATGTGTGTGATCTACTACAATAATATCTGTGTCAAGTTTCTTTGCAATTTCAACACAATTATTTATCTCAGTCACAATATTCGTTTCTGAATAAGATTTATATGGTACTGAAGTACCTACCCCGTGAGTCTTAAGATCCATGGGACATATTCCTTTGAAAAATGCAGACATATATTGATCATGATTAAGTCCTTCTGGTCGAGGCCCTTGAGATTCTTCAAATTCAAAGTCTGTACCCTGCATACGTTCTGTAAAACAACGCATAATTGCTTCATTTGAATCAAAAGAACTGCCGGCTTTAATATTATTATAGCCTATATAGTTTTCAGGCATATCATGATTATATGTTAGAATAGTATATACTGGATAAATACTGTTACCTATATCACGAATTACAACTTCAACATGGTTATTATGAAAAAATTCAATATGTTGTTTAATAATGGGGTTATCAATTGTAGTAAGATTAATTACTGGACAATTCTCAAGGGGAGTTTTTCCTAGTAAAAAGTCTATCATGGCATCACGTTCAAATATCTCGCAACAACCCTGTACTATAGCCTCTTCTATAGTATTACCTGCTGCTAACCCGTTGGTAGATGATATCCATTTAGTAAAAAGAATCGGTATATAAATATTCTTTTTTTGTACTAAAGAATAACCAGGAACCCAATGTTTTAGTAACTCACTATTCATTTTCATATTATGGTATTCTTCATTAGTAAACGGGTTACGTTTACAAAAGTCTTCAACTGCTACACTATTTTGTATACTATCTTGATGAGTCCAGCGGTATCCTTTCATATATTTATAAAGTGTAACTTTAGCCATAGCATCACCTGTTGTTCCAAATAACTGACGAAATGGACCAACTTCAATACCTATTTCCATACCAGCAGAAAGACGTTCAGCCATTTCTCCATAAGCTGAAGCAATAGCAAGTTGTTCACTTATACCTTTACCATTTACACCAGCACGAAGAGTGGGTATTTCTAAACGTACTGACCATAAATGGTCTGAAGACTTCATTATTTTGATTTCTTCTTTCAATTCTAAACGTTGTAACCCGTCTTTGACTGTTTTGATAGTTTCTGAGGGAGATGCTGTTCTTCTAAATCCATTTCTTTCCTGATCTTTGATATGCATATTATGCCCAACCTTTTTATATTAAGGATGATTAATCTATACTATCTATCTTACCTTTCCCTTATCACAAATTAATACTCCATTGAGGTGGTCGATTTCGTGCTGAATAGCAATAGAGTAAAGCTTCTTTCTAGGAGCAAGCTTTTGAGGCTGCCCATTACGACCCAAACAACGTATAATAACATTACGAATACGTTTTACATCAAACTGTTTTTCTTTAATAGATAAACAACCTTCAGCATGTGATGTTATTTTACCACTGCCCATTTTACTACCGGGGTTAATGCATACAGTGCCCTCCTCAAGGACAAATATCTGTTTACTTACGCCTACTTGAGGAGCTGATAACCCTATAGCTCCAAAATGGAGTGTTGTCTCCAGCATATCGTCAATTAATTGTTGAAATTCTGAAATTTCTTTCGGTTCAACTCGTTCGGCTATCTTTCTCAGTACACCTTTATCATCATTTTCAATTGTAACAATATCCAATATAGCCATACATCCTCCTTTTTTAAATAAAAGTTTGGGACTGTTTCCAGCCCCCTCCCTTTTTTCTTGTCACTTACTTATCATTACTTGCTATTATTGGCATCAAGACCGAACAACAGGCCTGATCCTGCTGGTAAAATGTTAGATGGCAATGTACCAGGCTTTATATTCTTGGCAAACGCTAACATAGCTTCTGCACGCATAAGATCAACTTCAAGCTGTACTTGGGCACGACGTGCGTCAATTTCTTTAAAGAATTTCTTAGCAGCTTCAGCTTTGGCAGCTTCAATACGGATCATACCGTCAGCTCTTTTTAAGGATGCAAGTGCTTCTGCTGTAGCTATAGCGACATTACGTTCATTAATGCGTTCCTGAGTAAAGTTCTTCTGTTCCTGAATCTGAATACCCATTTCTGCTTTAAATTTGGCATTAATTGCATTCTGTATTTCTTTATCTGCATATACAAGACCTTCTGCCAAACCAAGGTTAGTTATGGTTACACCCAACTCTATAAATTCAGCAATAGTTTCTTTAGCCGCAGTTTCAAAAATAGTATTTTTTGCACGTCTGGCCTTTTCCAAATCATATTTTGCGAATTCACGGGATAAAATAGAATTAACTTTACCGCGTACATTTTGATCAACTACCTGTGCTAATGGTTTACCGGCAAAATAGTATAAAAATGTTGCTGCATCAGTTTCTGTTATTAAAGCAGTAACGTTCACACCAACACCAAACCCGATTGAATCAGCAGACTCTACCCATAGAGCCTGATTTTTACTATTCGTACCTGTAGAGGAGTCACCAGTCCATTCACGGGTAACAGGCATTCTGTTTACTTTAATTACGGACATAGTCTGTATCCATTTGTAATTTATCCATAAACGACCGGTTGACCATTTACGTAAAGGTAGACTGATACGTTTGGTGGCTACTTTTGCACCATTGAGGTAGTCTATAGACATGAATTTTGCCTGATTAGTCTTGTTTGCACCTTCAAGTGGCACAAGAAACGCTGTTTCATTGGCAGCTATAGTGGCAAACTGTTCAATTTTTGCGGGCCCGCAGGCAGTGAAAAAGCTCATGACAATAGCAGTTATAACAAATAGTTTGATAAAATGTTTCATAATAAATAAATTTCCTTTTCAATTTTAATAAAAAATAAAGTTAATAAAAATTACTGATTTTTGTTCATGTTTTTGACAATGTCCATAATGGACGGCAATAAGAATAATATAAAAATAATTGATGTACTAACACCGATAACATAGGGAATCATACCATTCTGAATAGCTTGATGAACTGCCCATGCAGTATTTGAATCTGTTACCTGATTTGCAGCAATTTGTGCCTCTACTGGTGAGCTATAAGCCAAATAAATTGAATTGGCAATATTACCAGCAATAATCGTCAAAATAGCACAGATCGGACCAACTATATGTTTACGTATAAGTGCTCTTTTTTCCATTTTTACCCCTTTCCTTTTTAATTAAGTGACATTTATATAAAAAAATTAGGTATTTTCGGTCAATAATTCTCCTGTATTTGAGCATGTTAGAGCATAAACTCTACACTCACCGTCATAAGAATTATGTTTAGTAGGTCCGTCATCACCTACAGTTAAATCATAGTACTTTTCCATTTCTTTTTCTGTATCAAACGTTAATACAATGCAATCGTAAGCTGATCCATATTTATCTGTTTCTTTTAAATATGGGGCGGCTTTAATTATTTCATTAAAATCATCGTAAGAGGTATGTATATACATACACCATTTATTTTGAGTTTTTGCGTATGTTTGCATTAATTTAATAATACCAAAGGCTTCCATAATTTTTTCCTTTAAATTATTAAAGTATTTCTTTAAGATTTTTACAGACTTTAAGTTTAAATACTCTTCCTTTTTTATCGTATTTAAGATCTGTTCCTCCTGAAAATTCCATATTAAAATTACACTGTGGATAACCAAATTCATTTGAAAAATGCTCACAACATCTCCCGTTACCAAAACAATAATCTCCTTCTGAGACTGTAATTGGCAATAATACTTTTTTATAATAATTAATATCCATATCCATTTTTCCTTTTCAAATAATTATTTCCAATTGTTTTTATTACCCCACTTTTTTCTCGATCTTTTATTTTTATGATCACGTTCACGTTTCTTACGACGACGATCTTTATCACTATTTAAAGAACCAAAAGTCTGATTAGTCTTTTTGTTCATGATTTGCTCCTTTGTAGTTTGTTAATTTTAAACATTCAAAAACCTTCAATTTTGTCTTCAACAGAATTTAATTGCGGTACAGTAATACATTAATGCTTTATAGATCCTCCCATATATCAATACATGAATTTTGATTATTTGACTGAATTTCATTACTATCTTGAACAACCGCTCGATCTTCTTGATAGTGGTGAGAATAATTTCTACAATAATTTATTACTACATTAGCCTGTTTTTTTGTTAATTCTTGGATATTATATATTTTAATACCTAATGCGTGTCCTACATGTTTTATTAAATGTACCCACCAATTCTTTGTATTACCTACGAGATATTGGTTAATAATATGTATCTGATTTGATGTAATCGTTTCAGGTGAATCAGAAGGATCATTTTCATAATATTGATCATTTATTTCAGAAGTAAACATTTTTGCATCATAATTTTTAAGATAACTACGTTTTTCATCTCCAATAGTAGTTATTTCAATAATGTTAGAGTTTTCTTCTTTAGTCATAATTACCTCTTAATTTTAATCGTTAGGTATAATCTTCTCTTTTTGTCTATTGTATCTTGATTTGTCCTTATACCACGTTGTAGGTGGTGCTATAGGTACACGCCCCATTTCAGGTTTATCTCCACGAATATGCAGCTTTTTGGGCTTTCTACGCCTTTTTATAGTCATATCACCTCCACTCAGAATCCAGAACCCTCAAAAACCTGTCAGGAGAGCCCCAGAACCAGAAGAACCCTTCTTTATAGTAAAATATTATTTTCCTTTTTTATAATAGGATGATCGAAGAGTATCTAAATCATGTATTTGTACTAATTTATGAAAACCATAGAAACAGACTTTTTCCAATTGTCCATCATTCTTACGTTTGTTACGAAGTGCTTCATTGAGAATATATATAGATGATTGAAAATCTCGTAATACTTTCATTGATGCATATCCACCTACTAAAAAAGTACGGGAACCGACCTTAAAGCTAATCATTTGTGGACGTCTAACTGTACGTTTAATAACTGGAAATTTACCCCATTCTACCGTCTTAACGCCAACATCTAACCCACTTGCACTCAGGTCTGCAGTTTTAAAACTATACGAACTTTTAACGGAAAGCTTACCATCTTTATCACGATCAAGTACGGGTATTCCGAACAGTGTTTCTATGGCTGCTTCTCCAAGAAAACCTGCCATTGCACGGTTTACCATTTGATCATTGTCCATTTGAAAACGAGATTCTCTAAGTTTAGCTTTTTTCCAACGTGGAATAAAATCATAAAGTATTTCATTGTGTAATGTTTCAGATACTACTACTTTAGTAAATAAATCCTGTACAAGAGGGCCTATCATCAGAAATTCGTTTGCAATTGTTTCTCTGGTAAGTCTTTGTATGTAGGAAAAGGTTTGCCATTTTCTTCTAATTTGTTGAGCCCATTTCCATTTACCTGTTTCAGTATCTATATATGCATATCCTGATGAAGACTTTTTCATAATGTTTTTTCCTTTGTTAATTACTTCTAAAATTGCAAACCTGACATAACCTTTTTCCTGTTGCGTTTTTCCAACATTGTCTTTTACTTTGTTTACACACCGGACAATAACATGATTGGGTTGCTCCACAATCTAAACATACGTTTACATAGATAAATTTTTCGGGTTTACTCTTAAATATACGCTCTCTTCCTTTAAATTTATATTTATGTTCATCCATACATTTACATTTTAATTCAGGTATTTCTTTTAGCTGAAAAAAAGAAAATTCTGGCTTATTAACAAAATAATATAGTTCTTCACCACATTTTGTGCAATATCTAACACCATGTTGTGCTATATTAGACGATCCGCAAATACCACAGCCATCTTTAAATCGTTTAATTGAACATTCTCTTTCACGTTTTTTACGTTTTGCTTTTTTCTTGTTTTGTTTTACTATAGGCCTATCAAATTTTGTCTGAATCCTTCTTTTTTCTTTTGCCATTATAGTTTCCCCTAAAAACTTTATTTGTTCCTGTTTTTATTAAACCATAAAGATTTAAAATTTTTGACATATTTTCTTTTTGTATATATATATATAAATTTTAATTCGGCCTAGAAATAATTTTTACCAAGTGCAACTAAATTAATTATCCCAAATATTTTTGTATTCTTGACAATAGTTTGTTAAATACCAATAATCTTCTTTAGGAAATGTTTCTTTATCAAATAATTTATCAAAATAAAAATTAAGATTTTTTCTTGGTTTAAAAAATAATCTATCCGCTCTATATTTACCTCCACCAGCATCAAGAATTACTTTCGCGTCACTAGAAATTTTAACCGGTCGAATCCATGGACCATATATAAAGAATTTATGTAAATGTTCTTTTGTAGTAAAATAAATTCCTCCTTCAACACATGAATCTTCTGGATTATTGTTAAATTTTTTAGGATCAATTACTAATCCATCTTTGTATTGTAAACCGCTATGACGTTCTTTTTTGTTAGTAATTTTGTAATAGGTTTTTCTACGGTTGGGTAATTTTGATAAAGGCATGATAAATTTTCCTAAAATTAATTAAATTAAAATTGCTAATAATACAGCTATAGATCCAACACCAATTACTAATAAAAATATTCCAAACCATGCACGTGCTTCATCAGAATCCCAAGGGTATGATGTGGTATGAGTAGGATTAGAATATTCATACTTAGGTTTACCATCAACACTAACATCTTTTTTATGATTATAAATCACTTTACTACTCAAATATTTTCGTTGTAATGAGTATAATATAACTATTACTGAGATCCATAGTGGTACAAATATAATAATTTCAAATAATTTACTCAAGACATCTGCACCGGCAATTTTATATATAACTAAGACTGCAACTCCAATACCAACCGGTGTTTTTATAAACTCATTAACACTAATATTCAGGTCATTACAGGCATCCTTTATAGTACCAGTAATGAGTTTACGCCAGTCATTAAATTTTTCTGGATTATTGGCAATTTCTGACATAACTTTAGAAGAGTTTGCCATAAAGCTCCCCTGTGCGTTCTGAGCTTTAGCAACTTTAGTCATATAAGTTGTCATCATTTTTAGTTCGTTTGAATCCAGGCCATCTACAGGAATTGCCTGACCATTGGGTAAGGTAATAACCATATTGTTACCGCCATAAGATATTGCAGCCGAGAAAATCATTATTACAATAGATATAATTATCATTATCATAACAGTTTTACGAATGGCATCTATTTTATCTCTGTTATACATTATTTTTCTCCTTTATTATTCATGCTTTTTCTATTAAATTTTATTTTTGCTTTGTCTCTAAAATTTTCTTAAGCTTTTTCAAGTTTGATTGGTATATGTTTAAACGTTTTTTTAATTCTTTTTCGAGCTTCAGAGTTTGTTTCTTTAGAGTTCTTATCTTTTTCACATCAAGTGCTTTAAGCTTACTTACTGGCATATTGCTTTTCAATGAAACATATTTAATACCAGTTTTTACTTTTTCTTCTCTCATACGTTTTCTTAGTTGTGAAACTGTATAAGATTCATCGAATGTTTCCTGAATAAGCTGTTTTTTAATTTCAAGTTTATTAACATATGTTAAATTAACTTTATGACTATGCCCTAATTGTCCGTATACGGACGGTAGCTTTTTTTCTTCAAACAGGTATTGGTCAATTGCCAAATTAACAGCATCATACACCCATGTCCGTGAAGGAACGTCCCCTTGGGAATCGCTTTGGAGCCGTTTTATAAGTTTTAATAAAGATTTTTTTCCATTAAATTCTTTTCCTTGTGCTTGTTTATAATTATTATCGTAAAAAGATTTAATTATGTACTGACCTACTTCTAACATAGCCTTTACAACATGTTTGTGAAAAACGATTTTTAAATGTTGATAAACTTCCTCTACGACAAGATCTTTTTCAATATTTTTCATTTTTTCCTCCTTATTTCCATAAATTTTGTTACAGATTCATTCCCCTTAAAACCACCTAACTTCAAAAATTCTTTATTGAATTTTGAAGTACGTTCTTTTTGAATACCCTCCCACACATGATTGTAGTATTTATGGTAAGGTTTCGAATTATGCAGTAGAGTACGATTTATAGGACGATTTACTACACAGTGAATTTTTATTCCTTTAGGCTTCTTTTTCCAGCCTGTGATATTGTTAGTAACATCAACAACACGATAATTTGCATAACGATGTAAACCGGCAACTACTTCAGTATTCATTAGATTAGCCCAGTTCTTTAAAGTACCGATTTTGGTTATTACACCATTGACTTTTTTACCTTTAGTGGGTATTACACCATAAAAATTTATAGTGCTGTATAATCCCCATGGCCCCCGTTCAAAATTATTCAGTGTGCCCTCTATAAGATCTTTCTTTTGTGGGGGATGTGGCATGTTTCTACCACGCCAACCTTCAGCGTACAAGAGACTTCCATAGCCAAATACATATACTTCATACTCTTTAAATAATTTATCCATTTGTTTTCTAAAAACAGGAACCTCATTTTCCAATACATCTGGTTGATAATTATATATTGCTTCCATCAATTCTCCAATCAATTTTTAAAGTCATTTAAGTAAATCTTTTTGAACTTTATTTTTGTTATACCTAGGCTCACTTATCGTACGACGAAATACAAGGTCTTCATACTCACACCAACCCTCTACTTTTCCTTTTCCTATTCCGTATTTATAACCAGTGTACAGTCCCAACAAACAGGATAGTAGACAGATACAAACAATAAAAGTAACTGAAAGTACGATTTCAATAATCATGAATCTCCCTTCTTTTTAGAATTACTATCAATCTGTTTACGATACCACAAGACACACGATCTACCAATATACCCATACATGCCAATAATAGCAATTAATGACGCAATTTTATAAAGCATAAAACACACTCCTATTATTAATATTCTTTCGGCCCCCAAAAAATATATTTATCTTTAAAATCTTCATATTTTTTATAACTTTTTGTCAATTTAATTATGCATTCTTTTTTAGTAGTTATGCAGTCTCGATGAACAAATATATTTGGAAACAGTTTATAATTATTTATAAGCAGGTATAAATGGTCACCCGTTAGTATTAATTTTTTACATATTGGGCATATATCACGTGTTTTACACCTGTTGCTATATCTGCGTTTATAAAAATATGTATTTATCTTTTTGTACGTAACTAATTCCTTTGTCATTTTGTATCCCTCTCTTAATTCTTTCTCCATTTATTATTTTGCCAGTTTAATCCATATAATTCATACATAACAAACATAAGCCAACGTTGTTCCATAGAATATTCATTTAATATGTCTTTTATATCTTTATTGAACTTATAAAATTTTTCTATTAAAGTATAGATATTATATGATAACAACCTGATGAATTTCCTTCTCCTTTCCCTCTCCAAGAAAATATTTCCATCATTGGGTCTACATAATATATTTGTCCTTATTCTAATACCTATTTATCTTGAATTTTTGGATGATTACACATTTTTATGTATGTTTTAGATTTATCCACTGTAATCTCCTAATTATATATTTTTATTTGGAACTTTTTGTACGGTTACAGTATAGGCATAATATTTGACAATTTTCAGGAGTAGTTTTTCCTCCCTTAGACCATGGAGTTATATGATCGGCTTCCGTATCATTTATTTCAAAATGTTTTTTACAGTGTACACATATACCGGCCTGTTTTTCATATGCTTCACGTTTTTGATTATTATCAAATGAACGAATGTTTAAATATTTTTCATCATCAGTAAGTATGTATGGGTATATACCTGATTTTTTAGTCACTTCATCGTTTATCATTAATTCACTGACGGTTTTTTCTATTTGATCGGGCAGAGGGTACTCATTGTCACTAAAATCATTGTATAAACTTCCGATTGGTAACCCTTTCATTTCTTTTCTGTATTTAATAAATATATTTTTAAACCATGAAATACTTTTTTCAAAATAATTCCATAGCTCAACGGCATCCTTGTTATGCTGATTTTTTGACATGTAGTCTTCAATATTATTTTCACTTACCCATTTCAAAACAGTTTCTAGGTAGTTCTGGCGTATGGGCGAGCCTTTAACGTAATCCGAGGCTATTTTATATGCAGGACAACCTGTTTTACTGAAATAACTTTTTGCATCATGTAACCACGATCCAGTATAAATAGCATTACGTAATTCTTGATCAGTTAATTTTTCACCTGCTATATTAATAATTTTAAACCAATCTAATTTTTCATTATCTCTTCCTTCACATAAATAAACCATCAGTTTATAATCTAATATTTGATTACGTTCATCGTCGGTTAAGTTGTGAAAAAATTTATGGTTTAAACTAAAATCACTGTTTACATATTGACCTATGCTTATGAGGCGTTGTTGCCCATCTAACACCTCATAACTTCCGTCTTTATTTACTGCCCAGTAAAGAACATTTAATGGGAAGTCGTGTGTGACAGTGTTAATTACTGCATTTCTTTGAAGATCTTTATAAATAAATTCTCTTTGATATGCAGGACGAATATTTAATCTACCATTCATACCATATACACCTTCTTCAGCATTATCTTTGTAACCTTGACGTTTCTTTAAATGTTTACTATATTGTACTACTTCTTGAATTGGTATTTCGCGTAATTCTATTTTCATTACATTATTTTCCTTTTAATTAATATTCTTGCATAAGTCCTTTTTCCTTTAATAATCGCACAACCACCCCTATCTTCGATATGTTGCTGATAATTTAATCTATCTAAAATTTCTTTTGGAGCAGTTGCCCGTGTATTTCCTGCAGCCTGCCATATAATCTCAAACTGTTCAGGATTATGTTTGTCTAAAAAAGTTATTGGTACACCCATTACACCATTAAAGTCTCCAGGGATATTTACTACTCTACTGACTTCAATAGCATCGTAATTATCATATTTTGGATAGTTTTCTTCATGCCCATAATAATTTTCAAATAATGTAAGTTTTTTGTTTCTCTTTTTATGTAGAAGATTTGTATACCAATTTATTCCTGGCACTTTAATGTATTTATCCCCATTATAACCTTTTTGTTTGCAAAATTTTTTGTTATTTTCAAGAGTATTTTTATAAGGTGATCCAAATACAAAACTTTGATTATTATTGGTGCCTAACCAAATTTTATTGTTTTTTATTAAAGGAAAAATCTCTTTGTAGGTTAAAGCATTCATGTGGCCAACAATCAGAAATTTCTTTTCATACTTAATTAATTGGGCCAAATACTCTCTAAATAATGAAAATGGTGGATTAGTAACAACAACATCAGCTCCTTTAAGAATCTCTATACATTCTTCAGAACGAAAATCTCCATTACCTTTTAACGGTTTAATACCGATGTCTTCAAGAGCTGGTACATTACCGTCATTTTTAGTACCTTCATACTCAAGATAAATCGCTTTTTCTATATCACGTTTACTGAATAAATTCATCTGTTGATTCTTGTAACAGGTAGTAATTAGTTTTTTTAGACCTAAATATTCAAAATTATATGAAAAATAGTGAAAAAATCCACTAATACTTGGGTCATCACAATTACAAAATACGTTTTTTCCTTTAAAATACTCTCGGTAATGTTTTAATTCTTTTTCAATGTCTGTAAGCTGTGTGTAGAATTCATCCTGTTTTGCTTTTTTAGCTCTTTGTAGGTTACTGTTCATTGGGGGCCTCTTTCAATATAATAATATTTTTTATTTGAATACCGTTTTTCTCCACTATCTAATTCTGTAAAATCTACTATATTCCATACATGCCTATTACATATTCTTTTGAAATCCGATCTGGTACAACTGTTTGTTTCATAATATTCTTTCTTATTAAACAAATAACTTTTGCAACCTTTACATGAATGTCTTATATTTTGTTTGTGAGTAACCCATTCTAAGTTACCATAGTTATTATTATTTTCAGGATTTTCATCTATATGATTAACACAAGGTAAATTATATGGATTAGGAATAAAAGCTTCTGCAACCAATCTATGTACTAAAACTTGTTTTCTACTAGATAAAGTTACCCGTAAATATCCTGTTTTAAGTTTTATATTTTTTAAAACCTTTCCTGTTTTATCGTTGCATACTATACCACTTTTTGAAATAGAATATCTTGGATGATCTTTTATCTTAATAAATTCATCATTTTTATTTTTCCTTGCACTTTGTAAATTTTTATTCATTGTTATTTTCTTTTTTACCTCTTTTAGTTATTTTTCCTTTCATTTTATGTTATTTCGAATTTCCAAACTCTATGTTTGACAGTTATTTTAATTAATTCTATCTAAAGATTTCATACAGTTAACGTTTCTACCAACCCATTATCCAGTTAGCAGGCCATGTCATACCACAACAGTAAGATAAACAAACTGTAACTATTATTATAGCTAACAATAAACATTCTCCAGAAGTCATTTATTTCCTTTCTCCTCCATACTCAACACCCCAATTATGCTGCAGAAATTTTACCAGTAAATAGCGATGACAAAAAGCATTAGCAGGGCAAAAGCACACTAATGTGACGTCTTGATTACGTGCTTTATCAATAATACTCATCATTTCTTCACCTGATATAGCCCAACGCTGAATTAGGAGATTATAATATTGGGCTGTATACTCTTCATGAGTCAGTGTACCCTTTTTGATTCCACTTACCATAGACCATGTTGGTGCATAAAGTTTACCAACTTCATAATTACCTTTAACTGTAATATCAAATCTATCTTTTCCAGGGTATCTATACTGGGCTGTATATATCATTTTATTTCCTTTCATAAAATTTTAGCCGGCGGGGGAAAAATCCCCCACCAAGCCCATTAACTATTCAACAGTAACCTTTACTTTACGATCAGCCCAACAATCAGGACAAAAGATACCATTTACTAAAGAACGAATCATAGACCGCTCTTCACCATAATTATCAATAGAGATAGGTAAATCTAATCCGTTATCAGCAAACCATAATGCTACAGCATCAGCACGGTCTTCTCCAAGCTTAAAGTTATATGCAACAGAACCACGAAAATCACAACTTGTTTCCAGTTTGATATCTACAGTACCACCAAGCTTAGCATAGTCAATAGCAGCTTTCAGTATAGGCACCTGTTCGTCTTTAATATTAGACTTGTTAAAATCAAAGTAAACATAAAATACTTTCTTTTCCGTAGGAGCTTTAACTACAGGCATAATTTCTTTAATGTACTCAGGACATAACCAGGCAGCATCAACAGTATTACTCTCAAAACAAGATATACGTTTATCGGCTGCAATAGTCAACATCTTACGTCGTTTATATCATTTATTACCATCAATACGTACAAAAATCAAATCACGTTTGAGAATTCCTTCTTTATAAACAGCATCTTTGATTTTCCAGTATTTAGGAGCCGGCCCTTCAATACCCTCATAGTTCAAAGACATAAAACATTTAGCTTTGTTATTATACAAAGGATCGAACTTCAAACTATCTCCAATAACTGTCATCTGAAATACGAACAGCACAATCATTGCCAGAATAAAATGTTTCATAAAACCACCTTTAAATTATTGATTAACTTAGTAGTTTTTTCAAAGCTACCATATCCTCCAGAATGGTAGTATCTAATTCTTTTAACAGTCTATCAACATGACATGCCCATATGTATATAATTTCTACTTCATTTAATGATAGATCATCAATATGAGTCATATTAGAATGAATAACTTTAACAATAGTACGTAATTTATGATATAGATCATCTTCAGTTTTTATTTTATATCTAAGTTTTCCTATAATTTTGATTACACTATCTTCACTTATAACAGGGCTGGAATAATTGTTTTCTCCTGTTCTAGATTCTAATCTCAAAACTAATTCATTTCCATGGTTAATTAAACCTATCAATTCTTCTTGCATTTAATCACCTCTTTCTATAAATTAAAACGAACTACCACTCATATCATCTTTACCTGTCTAAAGAATTTATACAAACATGTCTATAACCATACCTTTTTTACCTGATTTACTAACTCCTGTAATAAGTCTATGTGGTTTAATCGGCATTACGTGTATAATTTCAGGATTACACAAAACCGTAACTCTAGACGTATATAAAACCGGCATTATAGATTTATATAGAACCGGAAGCATAGACCTATTTTGTTCATGTACTATCACCTCTACTATCACCTCCTTAAAACTTTCAATATTTATAATACTCGTTTATAATCAACTTTTGGTAATGCCCCGGATAAGATAACATTCCCACAAGTTATCAATCCCAAGTCTTCTTCTTTTGATGCTATAAAGACCAAAACATCATATCCAGCAGCCTTTAACTCTGTTTCATGCTGTTCATATGGATGATACTCTGTATAATCTCCTTCTGTTTTAATATCATTTTTGAGAGCAGCCGACGTTTTATGCATGGGCGTTAATTTAATGATATAATCATCCGGATCAAAAAAGTTCAGTAAAACGCTTGGATCTATCTCATAGCCGGCTATAGGAAAATTAAGAGTAATCTTTCTTCCATTTGGAATAACACCTCTCATAATATTGGCTATCTCAGGAAAGGAGCAGGCATTATTATTAAACATTACTTCTCTTTCTTTGTCATTGGTCGAGTTAATGCTTAACTGTAATCCTGCATTCCCTTCAAGTAGCCGATTCTTTATTCTCATCCAAGTGTGTATAAAGGTTCTTAGCCATTCATTCTTTCTTGGCATCATAGTAGACACCACCGGATGAATCTTATATTCATGATCAAGATGTTCCTTAGCCCATTTCGTAGCATCCAACACATTAGGATTCCACGTAGGCTCACCCATACGAGCGTAATGAATATTGAGTCTTTTTGTTGATTTAACTTCTGGGTGTAAATAGATGCCTTGCAATATTTGCTTTATAAGGTCTTTATAGGTAGCATTTTTACCAGACCCTACTTTAGGAACATCACAAAACTTACACCCCATTGAACAGCCGTATTGGGTAGATATGGTGATTACCCACTTTTCTTCTAAAGGCAGTATATCAGTATGTTCTACTTTGTCTAACACTCTTGATATTCCTAGAGCATCGCATTTTAGGTTATGACCCTGTCCATAGTCGCCTATAGATAACATTTCCAATTTACCTTTTTTACCTTCTACCACCAGTATATCACCGGTTGGTACTTTTAGATGCTGTAGAATTTTCATTTTAACTCCTTTCAATATGTGTACACGTGGGCTGTTTTGGATCACATTCATGGCAACCAAAACACTTTCTTTTAGTTTTTTTTATACCTTTAATAGCACCGACAATTAGTTCTGCCAACAAGGTATCTGATATATTACACACAGTATCAATACTATGTGTGTTAATTAAATCTCTTAATTCTTTTTTAAACTCTTTCATTTTTTATCTCCTTTATAGCTTTTTTATATGGATCTGGAGGTATTGTTTTTAGTATATCAAACTTTAAATCACGTTTTAAAAATTCTAAACTTCCACTTGCACAATCACAACACAAATTATCATCATTTATATAATGAATTGAAACATGTCTCTTACATCTAATACATTCAGATGTACTCATTATTTACCCCTTTTATTATATTATAATTCAAAAAGATTATTATTTACATAAATAATCCCATATTTATTAAAAGATTCAAGTTTGTTCATTATACACATTCCACATAAAAGTCCAGATCCTTTCGGTTTATTTATAGGTTTTATTTTTTCCCAAATATTATCAGGAATAACCAAATCAATTCGATATTTTTTCCCACATTGTTGACATATACAAGCCATAATTATTCTCTATTTTATAAAGTATTGTTGGAAGGGATGATAGGATTTGAACCTATAACCACCAGTATCAAAGACTGATGCTCTACCATTGATCTACACTCTTATTATTATTTAATACTATTATATATGTTTATTATTAATATTGTTCTTTACTTTATTTTTAATTTATTTATTCTCATAAGCCATAATTTGATCTATTATTTCCTCAGCTACATAACTACCTATAGGGTAATATATTTCTTTAGTAACCATAGCTGTAACATCATCATCATATTGTATATGGAAAAATCCGCCAATAAAAGGCATTATTCCTGTCTCTAACCACCCACATTGTACCCAAGTTCTACCACTATCTGCTTGTTTAACTTTAAGTTCAATTGGAATATTAAATTGTTTTATTTCTTTATTGGTTTTACCGCTAATTAATTTAATTTGAACATTATGAGATATTGTATAATTATAACCATGCCATACTGGTGTCCATATTAAAAATCCTGGAAAATCTATAAAATAATTAGTCCAAGATCCTCTATAATTTGAATTAATACTAATCTTAGTTATATAATCAACTGAAGAAATATTTAAAAGATTATAGGGTAAAATAACTACAGCTTCATATTTTGTTAAGCCTTCAGCGAAACTTTTGACTATTTTTTTATGTTCTATATTATCTAACTCTGGAACTATTCCAATTATAGTTTTATTTCGAAATTGCTTAAATTCAAAATTTTGATATCGGTCAAGATTTGTAATTCTCAAATCATGAGTACATCCAAACATCATAAAACCTATGAACACTATTGTTACTAATTTTAAATATGTCTTCATTGTTTTTCTCCTTATTTAATTAATTATTATACAAACATCAACATAATTGCTATAGTTCGTCATCCCTAGTACGTGCCCAAATTAATACCATTATCCAACCAATAATAGTATAACCATAGAAAATATTATATATAAAAATGTCGAAGAAATCATCATGTAATTTTCTATACGCTACGAAAGTTGGAATAAAATAAATAAATAATAGTATAGAAATTATAAAAACTACTACAATTATGTCATTCATTTTAAAATTTCCTTTCTATAATTTAGATATACGAAGCTTCTCTTCTTCTTCAAATTCATCCATACTTAACTCACCTTCTGGATTCATACTTTCATCATACCATTCCCAATTATCTACTCCTCCACATTCTAGTCTATTTAATATTGTAGACCTAACAATAAGCCTTAAAAAACGTTCTTTTGTAATTGTAATATTACCTTTCACAATAGGATCCTCCTTCTAAAAAAATACAGTTTAATTGATTGATAATGCCATCAAGAATTATAACATTGATAATGGTCATTACACTAGTGTAACACATCAGTGTAATTCTAATGATTACAGGTATTTATATATTACTATAGATACCTAGAATAATAAGACCACTAGTCACCCATTAGAAAACTCTTACATTCCAATAGGTTTAACGTATGTTCTTACCAATTTTCGCCCGGGCGGAAAATAAAAATATCACATCAATTTAACAGTATTAAGAGTACTAAAACTAAGTATATAAGTACACCAATAAGTATAGAAGATTAACTTAAGCTAAATTAGCAGAAATCCCAGTCTATAGAGAATATCTGTATAGCGATATACTATATCATTTATCATACTATTAAATCAGCCCATCACTAGCCCATAGCGGGTTTAGAGTATTACTGGGTTATCGGATGCTGTATCGATATACTGGTTTATAGACTATCAATACTATCGGTATGCTATGCTATATTATCGATATACTGGTTTATTAGATTATATTACTATTATTATTATACTAACTACCCGAATTATTTGATTAAACATGATATACTAGTCTATAAAAATTATCGATATACTGGTTTATTGGATTATAAGATATACTATCATATTATATATTACTATTATTATTAAATCGATGTATTACTAGACCATGGCGGGTTTAGAGCATTATTGAGTTATCAAATTACTGGCTTATTGATTGATTACTAACAGGTTACTATACTATTTATTATATTACTATTATTATACTAATTGTCCGAATTACTTGAATATTTATCGAATATCGGTATGCTGGTTTATAGAAACTCATTATACTTGTTTATTAGATTGTATTATACTACTATTATTATTGTATTATATTACCATAGGGTCTTGCGAAGGCACGCTCTGACTGCAAACCAACATACCGATTGATTGAGACAATTTTTTATTATGATTAATTTATCTGTAAATACCTGATATTATACCATAATTCTAATAGACTAGCATACCGATACCACAGCATAGCATACCGATAGTATACCGATACCATACCGATAATATAGACTAGTATACAGATACCGCACCCCACCACATCACCACAGAGAGCCTAGAATACCAATATACTCGGTAATATACAGGGTACTATTATGTTTGATAAAGCTATTATTATACGTGGGTTATTACCTTTTTGTTATTTTTAATTACTTATTTAAAGGTATTTAAAGCTTTTTGTTGGTTTAACTTACTCATATTATTACATATTCTTCCGCCGGGATGAAATTTGTTAACTGGAGTACTTATTGGGGCTTCTTTATCAATTATATAACATGTCCTTTGACCATGATCTAGAAGTATCTGATTTTATTGAGGATTATGCCACTTTTCGATATTTAGTGTTTTGCAAAGTATCACTTTTTGCTTAAAAAGGCTTGACAAGTGGTATATAGTGATTATATTATAGGTATAGGTAATCACAGTACGTATGTAATCAATCACAATAGGGGTATAGTAATTATGATAAAGAAACAAATTTCAATTAGAGTGGATGAAAATATAATAGATTTTCTTGATGATATAGCAAAAACGTGTAGTATATCTAGGAATGCCGCTTTTGCATTAGTATCTGATATTACACGAGATTACTTCTCAATAGGTCAGATAATCGCTGAGCATGGAGTACGAGGTGTGGTCGATGGTAGACGTACTAAATAATCAACCACACTACAAGTGATCACACTACAAGTGATCACACTACAAGTGATCACACTACAAGTGATCACACTACAAGTGATCACACTACAAGTGATCACACTACAAGTGATCACACTACAAGTGATCACACTA